>WNGR01000017.1_pt1 | contig 174978 bp, 143 predicted proteins | sample 5407581 | NCBI WGS metagenome assembly WNGR01 (sample SAMN13153383, study PRJNA577476) | soil metagenome | isolation source: 80 cm soil or saprolite under Garry oak tree replicate 2 | place: USA:California | collected 2016-06-15
GTTCAACACCGCGAGATTCGTCATGCTCACATTGCCGCGCTGGCGCGGCAAACAGACCTCAAGGCGACGGTATTGCGCTTCCGTGATCTCCACCTACTCACAATACCACAAACATCTACATTAGTGTTAACACGCCCTAATTAGAGTATTCGTTAATTCCGGTATCACCGGAATCTGGGTCCATTTGGGTCCAATCAGATTCTCCACCTTCTGAACCGCCTCCTTTGCATCCGCCGGAACCGAGTGCAGGTACACATCGCGCGTGACCTCCGCCGAAGAGTGTCCGAGCAGGCCTGTACCGTCCCAAGCGAGGCCCCCTCCCGAATCCAACAGCGTTGAAGAAAGTAGATTCCGCATCCGCGGTTTACTATATGGCACTACTGTTAGACGGCATCAATCATGTTACCTCCACGCGCGTGTAGACCTTTCATCCCAACAAATCGGCGGTCCTGCCGGGGGCAGTTGTGCTAGCTGGAAGCGCCTGCCGATGTGGCTTGCAGATCGGAAAACAACATCGTGCTCAAATACCGCTCTCCCGTATCAGGGAAGAGCACAACAACTAGTTTTCCTTGGTTTTCCGGCCGCATCGCAATTCGAATCGCGGCACAGGCCGCCGCGCCCGACGAGATGCCGACCAGCAGCCCCTCTTTGCTCATAACCTGTCTTGCAGTTTGCATCGCGTCTTCATTACTGACTTGTATGATCTCGTCAACGACTCCGGCATGGAAGTTTTCAGGCACAAATCCTGCTCCAAGACCCTGAATCCTGTGCGGTCCCGGCTTGCCCCCAGAGAGCACGGGGGAATCTGATGGTTCTACAGCCACGATCTTTACTCCGGGCTTCCTCTCTTTCAGTACCTCACCAACTCCGGAAAGAGTGCCCCCTGTGCCTACGCCGGCAACAAAGATATCAACGGCGCCGTCTGTATCACGCCAAATCTCTTCTGCCGTGGTCTCGCGATGTATCTTGGGATTGGCGGGGTTATTAAACTGCTGGGGAATCCATGCCCCGGGCGTCTTGGCTGCCAGCATTTCTGCTCTCTTGACTGCGCCCGTCATTCCCTCATGCCCAGGCGTCAACACAACCTCGGCACCATAGGCCTTTAACAAAGTGCGTCGCTCAAGGCTCATTGTCTCGGGCATTGTCAGAATCAATCTGTAGCCTTTGACCGCACACACCCAGGCAAGAGCGATACCGGTGTTGCCGCTTGTTGGCTCGATAATCGTCGCGCCTGGCTTGAGCACGCCCTTTCTCTCAGCTTCCAGAATCATGCTGACACCGATGCGATCTTTAACACTGCCCCCAGGATTCTGCGACTCCAGCTTGGCAACCACGGTAGCGGCCGCGCCATCGGTGACACGGTTCAGCCGTACCAATTCAGTATTACCCATAAGTTCAAGCGCACTGCTTGCGATTTTCGACACGCCTACTCCTAGATGTTGTACATGAGGACGGACGACGAGGCCTGGTATTCGCGGCAGATATCTTCAATCGTCTTGCCACGTAGCAGGGTCATGGATTGATCCGACAACTCGTTCCACACGCCATTGAGGATGCTGCGGACACCATGTTTTCGTCGTCCTATAGCTTTGAAATTAATGTTCTTGACGGGGCCCTCGAGAGCGACCACCACGTCCAAGAGGGTGATTGCACTCGCCGGACGTGCAAGCTTGTACCCGCCCTGGCGCCCACGGAGGCTTTCAACCAACCCCGCCTTTCTGAGGATCAACATCAGCTGATCCAGATATTGTTTCGGGATTGCTTGCCGCTCCGCGATTTGCACTGCCTGTGCGGCCGCTCCTTCAGGCTGTAATGCCAAGTCGACAATTGCGAGAAGTCCATACTCGCCCTTGGTAGAGATTCTCATGCCTTTAATCATGACAACGTAGCTCATGTCAGTCAACGTGGAAGAACAGCTGTACACGAGCATGGAATCAGGAATTTGTTGTTGACTACCGCAAATAATAACTATATGTTGATCAACATACTCATGCATACTTGTCCAAGGTCGATGTGTCGCCGGTGCTGTTGCGGCTGTTGCCGTACACCCGTCTTGGCGAGTCGATCCTTGGTCCGAATTTAGCCAGCGCTAGATTCTAAAGATTAAGAGCCCGCTTACCGAGACCGGTGGCGGGCTTTTTGTTTTGCTAACGCCAATCCGCTCTCATGAACTCTTGTAGTCGTTGGCGGGCGACGGGATTGAGAGCATGGACCTTGATAGGACGGTAGGCATCGTGACAAATCGAAAGCGGAACGATGAGGTGACGCAAACAGACTCGGCCCAGGCTGACTCCACCGATGTCAATGCTGCAATTTTGAATGCGGTACGCGGCATCCGTTTTGGATCAGTGGAGATCGTGATCCATGACGCTAAGGTCGTACAGATTGAATGTAAAGAAAAGATTCGCCTGATGCCACGGTAGCCGAGAGCACAAGGAAGAACCGAAAACTAGGGCTCACCAAATTACGGAAGCTCGCAACATCGTTGCTAAATTCACAGCCGCCGACCGACCGGACATCTGGAGGTTGCCGCATCAGGAGAACCTTAATGCGAGGTCGTTGGGTGTTGGTGTTTGTATTCACAGGTTTGTTGGCAATTCAAGCGGCAGCGCAGAGTGAGTCGGTCGTGCCGACTGACAAGGCCGTACCACAAGATCGCGTGGGCCAGTTAGAGCAGTTAGTAACCAAATTGCAGCAGCGCATAGAAGAATTGGAGCAGAAATCACAGGTGAACAAGCCCGCAAAAGAAGAGAGTGAGGCTCCCGCCGATACCGGAATTGAAGCACTCGACCAGAAATTGCGGATTTTGGAACGCAACCGCGAACTTGAGCAGGAAAGTTTCGTAGCGAAAGCCAAGGAAGCTCCCGTGGTCAGCGCCGGCGAGGAAGGCTTTTCAATCAGCAACGCGGACAAAAGCTATCGCCTCAGGATAGGCGCGCAATTGCAGGTTGATGGCAAGACGTTTTACGACAATAGGGCACACTTGGTTTCCAACTCATTTGTCGTTCGCCGCCTGAGGCCCACCATTGAAGGCAGCGTTGGCAAGTATGTTGATTTCCGTTTCATGCCAGATTTCGGTAATGGTTCGACGCTCATATACGACGCGTACGCCGATCTCAAATACCGGCCGTTCGCTGTCCTTCGTGCCGGCAAGTTCAAAACACCGCTCGGTCTTGAACAGCTGCAAAGCGATGCGGATGTCACATTCATCGAGCGTTCCCTCGCGACGGACCTGGTGCCGAACCGCGATGAGGGTTTCGCAATCTATGGAAACATTGCCAAACGCGTGACCTACACAGCAGCCGTGCTCAACGGCGCGCCCGTCGGCCAAAGCATCGATGGCACCACTCACAACGGCAAAGACGTAGTAGGCCGTGTCTTCGCTACGCCGTGGGCGACCAGCGGGCAGAAATTACTCAAGGGGCTTGGTTTCGGTGCTGCCGCATCAAGTGGACGGCAGGATCAGGGAGTTGCGCTTCCATCGTTTAAGAGCACGGGCGGCCAAGCGACATTCTTCTCATATCTATCTACCTCAGCCACGGCTGGCCACCGGCTGAATTATTCGCCGCAGCTCTATTACTACAACGGCCCATTGGGGCTGCTCGCCGAATACACCGTATCCACGCAAAAGGTTTCGGGGCCCGGCGCGACGAAAGGCAGCACGCTCATTAGTGAGATTACCGACCACGCCTGGCAGGTCTCTGGATCATGGCTGCTCACAGGCGAGAGCAAGTCATTCGGACGCCTGACTCCCCGCAGAAAGTTTGAGGGTGGCAACTTTGGAAGCGGCTTTGGTGCTTGGGAACTGGCCGCACGTTATAGCGCACTGACTGTGGACCCGAAGGTTTTCTCGTTGAAACTCGCCGATCCTACGAAATCAGCGGAAGCTGCGCGGGAGTGGACGGTGGGCCTGAACTGGTATCTGAATAAAAATGTGAAGGTCGCTACTGACTTCGAGCAGACACATTTCCAACACGGCGCCGTAATCGGCAACAGGCCAACTGAAAAAGCTTTCGAGGAACGACTTCAGATCGCATTTTAGGGCGGTGAAAGAGAGAAGATGACGAGACTATATCGATACTTGGTCGTATTAGCGATGAGCGTGATCGCCCTTGGCGGGGAGGCAGCTGCAGCCCCCATTACGCTGCTGAATGTCTCCTATGATCCGACGCGCGAGTTCTATCAAGATTACAACGCAGCGTTTGCGCGCTACTGGAAGTCAAAGGCTGGGCAGGACGTCAATATCAAGCAGTCGCACGGGGGCTCGGGAAAACAAGCCCGCGCCGTAATTGATGGCCTCCCCGCCGATGTTGTCACTCTGGCGCTCGCCTATGACATTGACGCGATTAGCGAGAATGGCGGGCTGATCTCCAGAAACTGGCAATCGCGGCTTCCGAACAATAGCGCTCCTTACACCTCAACAATCGTGTTTCTGGTTCGCAAGGGGAATCCGAAACACATCAGAGACTGGAATGATCTGGTACGTCCCGGCGTTTCCGTCATCTCGCCTAATCCCAAGACTTCGGGCGGTGCGCGCTGGAATTATTTGGCGGCCTGGGGATATGCGCTTCGTCAGAATCACAACGATCAGAACAAAGCTCGCCAGTTTGTGACGCAGCTTTACAAGAACGTACCTGTACTTGATTCCGGTGCGCGTGGAGCTACCACGACGTTTGTGCAGCGTGGCATCGGTGACGTGCTGATTGCCTGGGAAAATGAAGCGTTCCTTGCTGTGAAGGAACTCGGAAGAGACAAGTTCGAGATCGTGTCACCGTCTTACAGCATCGTTGCCGAACCTCCGGTCTCGGTCGTGGATAAGGTCGCTAACAGGCGTGGCACGGCAGTCGTGGCGAAAGCTTATCTTGAGTACCTGTACTCGGAAGAAGGGCAGGAGATCGCTGCGCGGCATTACTACCGCCCGCGCTTGAAGGCAGTTGCAGATCGTCACGCCACGGAATTTCCAAAGCTGACTCTATTTACCATCAATGAACTCTTCGGCAATTGGCAGAACGCACAGAAGACGCATTTTTCTGACGGCGGAATTTTCGACCAGATTTACGGGAAGTAGGACTAATGGGAGCAGTGACAACTGATGTACACCCCGGGGGTGATCTTCAAGATGCCTCCGGGCGCGAGAAATCGCCACGCAAGCGGCGCTTTCGGCTTAAACAACCGGGAGTGTTGCCAGGCTTCGGTATTTCGATGGGATTCACAATCACGTATCTCAGCCTGATTGTGCTGATCCCGTTGAGCGCGATATTTCTGAAGACCTCGACGATGCGCTGGTCGCACTTCGTTGAGGTCATTGCGTCACCGCGGGTTGTCGCGTCTTATGAACTCACCTTTGGCGCGTCGTTCCTGGCGGCTGCGATCAACTGTGTTTTCGGATTCATTGTTGCGTGGGTTCTGGCCCGCTACAGGTTTCCGGGCAAGGCAGTGGTGGATGCGCTAGTCGATCTCCCGTTCGCGCTTCCGACGGCAGTTGCCGGTATAGCGCTGACTTCTCTTTACGCCCCCAACGGCTGGCTCGGACAGTATTTGGTTCCCCGGGGCATTGACGTTGCATTTACCCGACTCGGCGTTCTAGTCGCGCTAACGTTTATTGGACTGCCCTTCGTAGTAAGAAGCGTGCAGCCGGTGCTGGAAGACCTCGATAGTGACATAGAGGAAGCGGCGGCGAGCCTGGGAGCCGATTCATGGCAAACCTTCAACCGAGTCATTCTTCCTCCTGTGCTGCCGGCACTGCTAACCGGGTTTGCGCTGGCGTTCGCCCGCGCTCTGGGAGAGTACGGTTCGGTTGTATTTATCTCAGGCAACATGCCGTTGAAAACTGAGATCACGTCCCTTCTGATTATCAGCAAACTGGAGCAGTACGACTATGCCGGCGCCACGGCCATTGCGGTTGTGATGCTCGTTACTTCATTTGCTCTGCTGCTGGTCATCAACGCCTTGCAAGCTCGGGCGCGCAGGTTCCAGGAGGCGTGATGGCCGAGTCCAGAGTTAGATCAACAAAACGCGGATCGGAATCCGTGTTGATCCGCTGCGTCCTGATTTTCATCGCTCTCGCCTTCCTCGCAGTGTTCCTTGTGCTTCCGCTGGCGAGCGTATTCGTTCAGGCTTTTGATAAGGGCTGGCAAACCTACCTGGAATCCGTACGCGATCCTGACGCACTCTCAGCAATACGGCTGACTTTAGTTGCGGCGAGCACAGCCGTATTTGCAAATCTTCTTTTTGGGTTGGCAGCGGCGTGGGCCATAACGCGATTTTCCTTCAAAGGCAAGAGCTTCCTTATTACGTTGATCGATCTGCCGTTGGCTGTGTCGCCTGTGATCTCCGGGCTGATTTTCGTATTGCTATTCGGACTGCACGGCTGGTTCGGGTCCTGGCTCGATAAACGCGAGATTCATATTGTCTTCGCGGTTCCTGGCATTATCCTGGCCACAATTTTCGTGACGTTTTCATTCGTCGCCCGCGAGCTCATTCCGTTCATGCAGGCGCAAGGATATGAGGAAGAGGAAGCAGCCAGAGTATTGGGGGCAGGCGGATGGACGACTTTCTTCCGTATCACCCTCCCCAACATTCGCTGGAGTCTTCTCTACGCAGTCATTCTGTGCAGCGCACGTGCGATGGGCGAGTTCGGCGCTGTCTCCGTGGTGTCAGGACACATTCGCGGCGAGACGAACACGTTGCCGCTCCACGTTGAAATTCTTTACAACGAATACAACTATACTGCTGCATTTGCCGCGGCCTCCTTGCTGAGCGTGGTGGCGATCGTGACGCTCGCGACGAAAAAGCTGATCGAGTGGAAGATTGGTATTCGCGGAGGAAAAGCATGAGCATAGAGGCGCGCAGTATTTACAAAAACTTCGGCGATTACGAAGCACTTCGCGATGTCAGCATTAAGGTGGAATCCGGAGAACTGGTCGCACTGCTGGGACCTTCGGGCTCAGGCAAGACAACGCTGCTGCGAATCATCGCAGGGCTGGAATTTCCCGACAGCGGTTCGATCCTTCTCAACGACGAGGAGGCCACGAACCACGACCCTGCACGCCGCCGAGTTGGATTCGTCTTCCAGCACTATGCGCTGTTCCGCCATATGACCGTCTTCGACAACGTCGCGTTCGGTCTACGTGTGCAGCCGCGCGGCAAACGCCTGTCGAAGTCCGACATTCGAGAAAAGGTGACTCGGTTGCTTGAACTCGTGCAGCTTGAGCGGCTCGCGAATCACTATCCTTCTCAAATGTCAGGCGGACAACGGCAGCGGATCGCGCTGGCCCGTGCACTTGCTGTCGAACCGAAAGTTCTGTTGCTCGATGAGCCTTTTGGGGCTTTAGACGCCAAAGTACGCAAAGAACTGAGGCGCTGGCTGCGCCGCCTTCACGATGAGATTCAAATTGCCAGCGTCTTCGTTACGCACGATCAAGAAGAAGCACTGGAAGTTGCCGATCGCGTTGCGGTGATGAATCAGGGGCATTTGGAGCAGGTCGGAACACCGGATGAGGTCTACGAAAACCCGGCGAACGCATTCGTGTACAACTTTCTCGGCACCGTAAACCTGTTTCACGGCCGGGTAGATGAGGGCCGGGTAAGTGCAGAAAACATCGAGGCGCCAAGCATTCTGCGAGCACCTGCCCTTGGCTACGCCCGCCCCTATGAAATGGACATCAGTCGCGAGTCCAAGGATGAAAACGGAATCAGCGCGAAGGTATGCCACATCTACGGCGTTGGCCCTGTCGTGAAGATCGAACTGAAGAGCAGCGAAACGGAAGATCTGCTCGAGGTGGAACTGAGTCGCAAGAAATGCCGCGAACTGAACCTTCAAGTTGGAGAACGCGTATTCGTCACACCACGCAATCTAACGGTATTTTCTGAGGATTACAGCATCTGATCCCAGCCCTGAAACCTGGTGATGAGAACCCAACCAACTCAATAGTTTCGTTAGGTGATGAACATCACTTCTGACAACAGTAGGATAGATGTACGATTTCAACATACATGACTAAATAAATCATTTTACTTTTACCGGCGATTTGACGAATGCGCGTTCGTAACAATTTCCCGGTCACAATGTGGAGAGTCAACGATTCCATGACTATCAAGATCAATGGTGAGCCAGAGACGATCGTGCAGCAGTCGGTAACAGTCGCGGAATTACTCTCGCTCAAGAAGGTGGAAATGCCCGATATGGTTTCAGTGCAATTGAATGGCGAGTTTCTCGATCGCCAAGCCTATTCCGCCACCCACCTCAAGGAGGCGGACGAAGTGGACTTCCTGTATTTCATGGGCGGAGGTTGTCGATGAGCGGATTCGCCACGAAGGCGATTCATGGCGCCGTGCTCAAGCGGGATCCCCATGGCACGCTACGCCCGCCTCTGTATGACAATGTGGCTTTTGAGTTCAGCAGCGCACACGACATTCAGTTGGCGTTCGAGGGCCGCAAATCGGCGCACTCGTATTCGCGAATTTCAAATCCGACTGTCGAAGAGTTAGAGCAGCGGGTCAAGTCGTTGGCCGATGCCTTAGGCGTGATCGCCGTATCTTCGGGCATGGCCGCCATCAGCAACGTGCTACTGGCATTGGCTGAATCCGGCACAAACATAGTTACCACCCGCTGGGTATTCGGCAACACATACTCACTTTTTGAGCACACATTCAAGCCCTGGGGACTCAACGTTACTTACATTGACATGGCTGACGTTCGCGCATTGGCCAGTGCCATCAACGACCGCACTCGTGCGGTGTTTCTGGAGGTCATCACAAATCCGCAGTTGCAGGTTGTCGATATCGCGGAGATTGCCAGGATCGCTCACGAACGCGGTGTTCCCGTTGTGCTCGACGGGACGTTGACGACGCCATACCTGTTCCGTTCCAAGAACTATGGTGTTGATGTTGAAGTCATCTCCAGCACCAAGTACATTTCCGGTGGCGCTACGTCGGTCGGCGGTTTGATTCTCGACTACGGCATTTTCGACTGGCGAAAGAATCCGAAGTTGGAAACGACTGCGAAGAAGTTTGGTCCGGGAGCGTTGCTCACTGCTCTTCGCCGCGAGGTTTATCGCAATACGGGAGCATGTCTCTCTCCCCACAATGCGTTCCTTCAAACGCTGGGGCTTGAAACACTGAGCTTGCGGATTGACAAGAGTTGCGCGAACACCGTGGCCGTCGCTTGCTGGCTCCAACAACAGCAGCCGCGGGTTGTGGGGGTCAATTACCCGGGCCTGGAAAGCTCACCTTCCCGCTGTTTAGCGAAATCGCTTTTCCCACGAGGCGTGGGTGGAATTCTGACTTTTGATTTAGGAACTCGCGAACAATGCTTTGCCTTCCAGGATGCGCTGAAACTGGTCCGTCGCGCAACGAACGTGAACGACAACAAGACATTAATACTGCATCCGGCTTCCACCATCTATTGTGAGTACTCGGCGGAAGAGCGCGCAGAAATGGGTGTGCGTGACTCGACGCTGCGGCTGGCCGTGGGCATTGAAGACGCCGAAGACATCATTGAGGATCTCGAACGGGGACTGGCCGCATTATGAATGAACTGGAGTTCACAGAAGAACGGCTCGAAAGATACAGCCGGCACATTCTTTTGAAGGATGTCGGTGTTGAGGGCCAGATGAAGCTGTTTGGCGCCAAAGTGCTGATCATCGGCGCCGGCGGCCTTGGCTCGCCTGTAGCACTCTACCTGGCGGCGGCTGGCGTGGGCGCCATCGGCATCGCGGATGCCGACTGCGTTGACCTTTCGAACCTGCAACGCCAGGTGATCCATCACACCGCAGATATCGGCAAGCTCAAAGTTGACTCAGCCGCGGAAAAGATGCGCGCTATCAATCCAGACATTGAGGTGCACACATATCCAGAGTTTATCCGCGCGGCAAACATTCGAGAGATCATCCGCCGCTACGATTTTGTAATAGATGGGACAGATAATTTTGCGGCGAAGTTTCTGATCAACGACGCCTGTGTCCTGGAGGGCATTCCATTTTCGCATGGCGGTATCTTGCGGTTTGACGGACAGACGATGACCATCAAGCCCGGAGAGTCGGCCTGCTATCGCTGTGTGTTCACCGCACCTCCGCCCAAGGGCGCTGTACCCAGTTGCTCCGAGGCTGGAATCCTAGGCGCCGTGGCAGGAATGCTCGGCACAATTCAGGCAGCCGAGGCACTCAAGTTCATCACCGGCGCGGGTACTTTACTTACGGACACCTTGCTGATTTTCGATGCCGCCTCCATGAACTTCCGCAAAGTGCAGCTCAAGCGAAATCCACGGTGCAGTGTGTGTGGCGATAACGCAACCATCAAGGAGCTGGTGGATGAGGAGCAGCCGGTATGCGACCTGAAGGCTTCCAAGGGAGCTGTGTAATGTTGAAGCTCACGGCCGAAACCATTGCGGAAATAATCGCACATGCGCGTGCAGACGCGCCGATTGAAGCCTGCGGGTATCTCGGCCAGAAAAACGGCGTCGCCAGCCGCGTGTTCCGGCTCAATAATGTGGATGGCTCTCCAGAGCACTTCACCCTCGATCCCAAGGAACAGTTTGCAGCGCTGCGACAGATGCGTTCAGAAAGTTACCGCATGCGAGCGGTATATCACAGTCATCCTGCGAGTCCGGCGCGGCCATCTCAAGAAGACATCCGCCTGCTATCTGATCCGTCGCTGAGCTACGTCATTGTCTCGCTTGCCGAAGCCGAACCGGTGGTCCGTTCGTTCACGATCCGCAATGGCGCGGTCGCGACAGAAGAAATTGAGTTGGTTGCGGAGGGTACAACGGATGTTCTATGACATTCCAGCAACATTACCAGGAGAGCTCGACGAGCTCGAGTCGTATATCGGAAAATACGGTAGAGGCGAACTGGATGCCGCCTCGCTAAAGGCTCGACGTGTTCCCTTCGGTTGCTATGAGCAGCGGAAAGATGGCACGTATATGGTCCGGATTCGGACCACCGGTGGGGCACTTACTCCCGCTCAGTTGCAAGTCATTGGTTCGCTCTCGCAGCAATACGGTAGCGAAGCCATCCACATCACTACACGCCAGGAATTCCAGATTCACGATGTGGCGCTCGAAAATGTAGTGCCAGTCATGCGTGCCTTATGCGCGGCCGGACTCTCAACCAGGGGAGGCGGTGGCAACACGGTTCGCAATATCATGATCTCACCCGATGCAGGAGTTTCGAACGATGAAGTATTTGATCCCAGTCCGTACGCTTTTGCGCTTACCAGCCGCCTGATTTCGGAGCCGGACTCCTGGGTGCTTCCGCGCAAATTCAAGATCACGTTTTCTAATTCTGAGAAGGACACGGCGTACGCACAATTTAACGACCTTGGATTGATTACCAAGATCCAAAATGGAGTGCTGGGATTTAAGGTTTACGTTGCGGGAGGCATGGGCTCTAAGCCTGAAGTCGCACACCTTTTGCATGAGTTCATTCCAGCCGCTGATTTGTTCGTTGTAGCAGAGGCTGCCAAGCGTCTGTTCGACAAGCATGGCAATCGCAAGAACAAGAACGCTGCCCGCCTGAGATTCCTGTGGAATCAATTGGGAGAAGTACGATTCCGCGAATTGTATGAGCAGGAAGTGCAGGATGTGCGAAGGCAGAACCCGCCCGCTTTGGTGCCAGTTGAAATTGCCGAGGAGGCAATCGCCCCTTCGATCGAGCCTATGGAATTTTCCACCCCGGAGTTTGACATCTGGAGGCGTCGTTATTGTAAACAGCAGCACCAGCCAGGCTTGTATTCCGTGTTAGTTCCGGCGTTTCTGGGCAATGTAAAAAATCACGATACGATCACGCTGGCATCGCTCTTGAAGCAGTTTGGAAATGACGTGGTTCGCGCGACGTTCGGGCAGAATCTTCGATTGCGCAACATTCCTCAAGCCTATCTTGGCAACGTGTATGCCGTCGCGAAGCAGATCTCTGAGCTCGCCTCCGCGCCCGCTTTGCTGGCCAACTCAATTGCTTGTACCGGCGCCGACACCTGCAAGCTCGGTATATGCCTGCCCAAAGGAGCGCTGCGCGCAGTCACGCGCAAACTAACCCAATCAGGCCTTGACCTGGACGAACTTGCCGACTTCAGAATCAATCTATCTGGATGCCCTAATACCTGTGGTCAGCATATGATTGCCGACCTCGGTTTTTATGGCAAGGTTGGGCGCAAAGGTCAACAGATGTTCCCTGCTTACGGTGTTGTTGCCGGAGCAAAACTGCTCGACGCGGATGCACGGCTGGCACTGCACCTCGACCGTGTGAGTGCACGCGATCTGCCTGACTTCGTCGTCGGTGTACTGAGAACCTGGATTGCGAAGAAGTCTCGCTTTGCGTCATTCGCAGAATACATAGACGCGGAAGGCGCCGGCGATATCCGTACGATTGCTGATCGCTATCGCGAGGTTCCGGATTTTGAAGACGACAAGAATCACTACTTCGACTGGGACGCCAACGAGGTGTTCTCACTCGTCGGCAAAGGAGTAGGTGAATGTTCTGCAGGCTTGTTTGATCTGATTGAGGTCGATCTGAAGCAGATTGAACTTTTGCGTCAGAAACTCCAAGCTACCCTGAACGAATCTGAAACGAACGATGCACTTTATGGAATCGTGCTCTGTGCGTCTCGCATGTTGCTGGTCACAAGGGGAATTGAGGCGCCCTCCGACTCAGCGGTCTTCAGCAACTTCATCAAGCATTTCATCGAGGCTGGCCTTGTGAGCGAACGGTTCAAGGCTATTGTCGAAAGTGCGCAACAGCAGAGCTTTTCTACTCTGGGTACGAGTAGTTCCCAGGTTCTGGCGCTTGCCGAAGCTGTCAAAGATCTTTACGCCAGCATGGATAACTCTCTTCGCTTCCCTGGCGAAAAGACGACAACCGTCAAGGCGCCTGTCGAACCAGCAAAGATCATTGCCGAACGCGATTACCGTGGGGTCGCTTGCCCCATGAACTTTGTTAAGGTGAAGCTCGACCTTGCACGGATGAAAGCCGGCGAGCACGTAAAAGTTCTCCTCGATGATGGACCGCCGATCGAGAACGTGCCGCGGTCGGTCGCGCAGGAAGGGCATACGGTTCTCGAACAGAAAAAGGTTGGAGACCACTGGGCAATCGTCATCGAGAAGAGCTAACCGAAGTTGAGGAGAATGATTTGTCTGACTTTCAATTACCAGCATGCAATGCTGAAGAAGCGCTAAGACTATCGGTACAGAGATTCGGTTCGGCACGAATTGCGCTCGCTTCAAGCTTCGGCGCCGAGGACCAGGTGCTCACCGCAATGTTAGCTGCGGTTGAGCCGTCGCCGCGCATCTTCACCTTGGACACGGGACGGCTATTCCAGGAAACTTACGACGTAATGCAGGCGTCCGCGACGCGTTACGACATCCGATATGAAGCCTATGCGCCCGAGGCAAATGACCTGGCTGAACTGATCTCCATCGACGGTCCGAACCTGTTCTATAAGAGCATCGAGAAGCGAAAATCGTGTTGCGAGGTGCGCAAGCTCAGGCCGCTGCGCAAGGTTCTGGGTACGGTCGATGCCTGGATCTGCGGATTGCGTCGTGATCAAGCTGTAACGCGTGATGCCATAGAACTCGTGAGTTGGGATGCCGAGTTCAACATCTACAAAATTTGCCCTCTCTTTGACTGGAGCGAGGAACAGGTGTGGGACTACATCAAAGCACATGACGTCCCCTACAACGCGCTTCATGACCGAGGGTTCCGCAGCATTGGTTGTGCGCCGTGCACCCGTGCCGTACAACCCGGGGAAGACGTTCGTGCCGGACGCTGGTGGTGGGAATCACCTGAACATAAAGAATGCGGGTTGCATCGGTCCCCGCGACACCAGCATCGAGGCGCACAGGAATAAGTATGGATCATCTGGAGAAACTCGAAGCTAAGAGTGTGTATATCCTGCGCGAGGCATATCGCGAGTTCAAGAACCTCTGCATGCTCTGGTCCATAGGCAAGGACAGCACAGTACTCGTGTGGCTTGCGCGCAAAGCGTTTTTCGGACACGTGCCACTGCCGCTTGTACACATCGACACGCATTACAAAATCCCCGAGATGATCGAGTATCGTGACCGCATCGCGCTGGAATGGAACCTGAACATGGTTTACGGCGAGAACCGTGAAGCGCTCGATGCCAAAAAGACGTTTCCCGATGGCAACGTGGACCGGCTCACCTGCTGCCGTAACCTGAAGAGTGAAGCGCTGAAGCACACCCTCGCCGGAGACTGGCCTCGCTATCGTATGGACCACAAACTCCGTCACTACGTGCCTGATGAGAACAAAGAACCATACACGGGTGTCATCGTCGGCGTACGTGCAGATGAGGAAGGTAGCCGTTCCAAAGAACGCTATTTCTCCCCGCGAGACAAATATAACGAGTGGGATGTAGGTGACCAACCCCCGGAATTATGGAACCAGTTCAAGACCGATTTTGCTCCGGGAACGCACGTGCGTATTCATCCCCTGCTGGACTGGACAGAGTTGAACATTTGGGAATACATCGAGCGCGAGAGGATTCCTACCGTGTCCCTCTACTTCGATCAGGGCAGTAACAAGCGTTATCGATCACTTGGGTGCTGGCCCTGCACGAATCCGGTTGAGTCGAACGCACGCACCGTGACCGAAATCATTGAAGAGCTGCGTAGCGGAAAATTCGCCAATATCGCCGAACGCTCAGGGAGAGCGCAGGACAAAGATGATGGCGGTGGCCTAGAAACGCTCCGCAGAGATGGGTATATGTGATGCACACCACTCCGGCAACTGACAATTCACCTGACGAGCACCTGATGACGACAACACCCCAGCGCGAGCAGATGAACATCGTGGTCGTGGGCCACGTGGATCATGGCAAGAGCACGGTCATAGGCCGGCTTATGGCCGATACCCATTCCTTACCGAACGGCAAACTCGAGCAAGTGAAGGCAATGTGCCAAAAGAACGCGCGCCCGTTCGAGTATGCCTTTCTTCTGGATGCGCTGAAGGATGAACAAGCACAAGGCATAACCATCGATACTGCTCGATGCTTCTTTAAAACAGCAAAGCGCGATTACATCATTATCGATGCCCCAGGTCACGTTGAATTCCTCAAAAACATGATCTCGGGCGCGGCTCGCGCCGAGGCCGCTTTGCTTGTGATCGATGCCAACGAAGGTATTCAGGAAAACTCGCGCCGACACGGTTACATGCTTTCCATGCTCGGCATCCGGCAAGTCGTCGTGCTGGTAAACAAGATGGATCTGGTGAATTACGATCTAGCTGTTTTCGAACGCATCCGCCAGGACTACGGAGCGTTCTTGAAGCAGGTTAACATCACCCCAATCGATTTCGTTCCGATCTCCGCGCGGGATGGCGACAACATCGCGGAGAAGGCAGCGTGGGCTCCGGGCGTAAGAACAGTTCTCGAGCACATTGATGCTTTCATTAAAGAAAGCGAGCCCGAACAGCAAGCATTCAGATTTCCTCTCCAAGACATTTACAAGTTCACCGCCGAGAATGATGATCGACGGATTTGTGCCGGCACCATCGAGTCGGGCACGATTCAGGTTGATGATGAAGTTGTGTTTCTCCCTTCGGAGAAACGGTCGCGTATCAGGTCGATTGAAAACTTCAACGCGCCGCAAAGAACGCGCGCGAAGGCGGGAGAGGCTGTTGGCTTCACATTGGTTGACGAGATCTATGTCCGGCCAGGGGAGATCATGTGCAAGACAGACGGGGCACGAGCGATTACGAGCTCGCGCTTCCGCGCCAACGTCTTCTGGATGGGTAAAGCTCCGCTAATCAAGAACAAGGCTTGCAAATTAAAGTTGGCAACGCTCCGCACCACGGTGCGACTGGTGGAGATTGTCAGCGTGCTCGATGCTTCAGAGTTATCTTCGCAACGCGGCAAGCAGGAAGTCGAGAGGAATGAAGTCGCTGAGTGCGTCTTTGAGGCTACGAAGCCGATCGTATTCGACCTCTCGCGCGACATTGAGGCGACTGGACGTTTTGTGTTGGTTGATAACTACGAAATCGCAGGTGGCGGCATCGTCACGGAAAACGTCCATGGCGTCAGTTCCGGGCTGGAGGAACATATCCGGCGTCGCGAGGCCGAGTGGGAGCATAGCTCAATTCCTATCTCCACGCGTTCAACTCGCTACCGGCATCGCTCAAAGTTTGTCGTCGTGACCGGCGCTTCAGAAGCTATGAACAAGTCGATCGCTCAGGGATTGGAGCGGCGCCTGTTTGAAGATTCCTACCTCGCCTACTACCTCGGTTTGGCTAATATCGATCGCGGCTTGGACAGCGACGTCCTGGATCCGTTCGAGCAGCGCGAAGAGCGAGTGAGGCGTCTTGGTGAACTGGCTCGCATCCTGACCGATAGCGGTCAAATATTCATTACAACCATCACCGATGTTGACGTGTACGACATTGAACGGCTCAAACTGCTGAATGCTCCGAATGAAATACTGGTGGTGGTTGCCGGTTCCGCCGATTACGAAGGCGTGCATGCCCATGTACGGATTCCCGATGGCGAGACACTAAGTACGTCAGTAGAACGTGTATGCGCGTATTTGAAAGAGCAGGAGATTATTCCTGACTACTGCATTTAGCTGCTGCGTCACAATCATCAGGATATCGATTTCGGCGGCACTGAAGTCGATTTGCTTCGTTACATCGTTCTGACGACTCAGGAAGGCGACTGGTGAAGATCACTAACAGTTCAAAGTAACTGACGCGGCCCATGCTTCGAGAGCACTGCAGCTTAGCATCCTCCGCGGTACATAGTGCGGAGCTGAGTCACTAATTCATACGTGAACGGGAGGGCCGGTACAAACGCCCTTCCACATCATTCTTCGCCGCTGTTAAGCGGTCTAATCAACGAGGCCTTCATAGCCAGATCGGGAGTTTGTAATGGCACGAATTGCTTACCTTGAATGCACAAAATGTGGAGAACATCTCAGCGCAGATGAACCGCGCAACATCTGTCCTCGCGACGGGGGCTCGCTCTATGTGCGCTACGACCTCACGCGCGTAGGCATCATCGGTGGCAGCTACAGGTCTTACCTCACCCGCTTCCTTCCCTGCCTGAGCCTTATCCTTTGCGTAGATTGCCTCTAAGGCTGCGATGCGCTTCGGGGTCAGAGTCCAGTTATCTCTGCCGCCGCGATCAATCGAATTCTTTCCGGCACGATAGATTCGAAACAAAAAATCTTCGCGAAATTTTGAAGCAATATCAAGAATGGCGCGATCGGCAGTCAATAGATAGTCGATGGTTTGTCGCTGATGCCACTCCTGTCTAGGGCCAATGGGAGCTGGCTGATTTCCGTCGGGAAGGAGCTTCGAGGAAATCAAAGGAATGCTAATGGGGGTTGGACTGCCGATGATTTCCGAGAGCAGGCCGATCTGATTATGAAATCCGGTTGTCGTTCTGTCGCCACCGTTGAACCACGTAGAATACGGCGCACCGGCGCGCAGCACTGCACCTGGCTTATCCTCTGCGAGAAATCGCTCGTGTACCGCAGCCCCAACCAGGTCAATGCCTATTGGAACTAATGGATCCTGGTTGTAGTTGAACGGATCACGGAAAGGCGAGAAGAATAGGACTGCTCCCGCTGGCCCCGTCTGGTGCTGGTTGTACATGATCTGCGGAATCCAATCAATATATAACTCGCGATTGATGTTTTCCGTTTCGACCTGATTTGCAATGTATGAGTCCCGGTTATTGTCGTGGCCGACATACTTCTGATAGAGACGCGGAATGGAAAGATTGCGCTTCTTTGGATCGCTCTCACGCATGTACCAGTTCGAGACCAGTTCCATGCCGTCGGGATTTGCCGGAACCAGCAATAGAATGTCGTCATTCAGGATGCGTAGCGTCTCGGGGTCGTTGCGGCTGAGCAGGTCATAAGCTTCGATGAACAGAGCCTGTACCACCAGGCCTGTTCGCTCGAATCTGGAAAAACCCTTATGCTCGGCGGTCAGCGTGTAATCGGTGCCGGTGGGCAGGTCCGTGAGCCGATAGTTTCCCTCAGCGTCTGTAATGCCCCTGAAAGTGCCACCGACGTTTGGGCTGTGGGCCGTGACCTCAACTTCAACCAGTGCACCGCCACTGGCGTCCACTATATGACCGCGAATGCTGCCATCAGCGGATGTTTGCGCCATCCCGATGATGGAGGTTAGCGCCACAGCAGCAAGCACAAACCCAAGGACTGCAATGTTCCAAGGATGCCAATGGTGAAAACTATTCTTTCGATTTGTCATGAACATTCCTATCTAAAAGTGAGGTGCCTTATTCTGCTGAAGGCAAAGAAGTTGAGGATCGAAGAGACTCTAGCTGCTAGATCTCTCCGTTTCTGCAGGATTTAAGTGGTGAAGATTACAGGGAACAACAACAGCGGGAGGTGCGGCGGGTTACTTGCGTATCTTGTGAGATTAAGCCTTGAAAAGTCGACAGCAACACGACGGCTTTGCGCCGTCGTGTATCTCTCGATAAAAGCTTGGCCTGCTCATGGATCCTCTTTGCAAGGTATCGTTGCCACTCACCTCCAGAGGCCTGGTAGGTGGGCTGAATAATTGGCTGGCGATGCCTCCCTGCGAAGGGTCAGCAAAGATTCTCTTTCTTCAAAAGTAAAAGCCCACTCAACTTTAGTAAGTGGGCGAGATCTGTGTCGGATATTCCGTCAGATATTTATCATCCTGCTCACCAACATGGCGTCGCTGTGCAGCGACATGCGCGACAGCAACAGAGCGAGTATGGACAAGCGATGATAATCATGATGATTCGAGAAACTTACATTAGTAAATTGCAAATGTCAACTGACGATACGATCCATGACTGCAAGGTCCGATGGTATTCGCCTCCATGAGGGTGGATGAGGTTCCAGCGCTTCGCTGGAATAACTGCTTGCCTGCAGGAACCTCGGGGCTGATGTCCCCCGCCATTTCAATGCCGAATGACTTGAGATCTATCAGCCGACGAGGCTTACTGCTGAGAATGCGTATATGCTCAGCGCTGCAGGCTACGGCAGGTAGAAGCGAATCGTGGAGTATCCCACCGCATCGTTTCCGGTTGGTGCAACGCCTACACCGCTCCACAGTGAGCGATGGAAGTAGGCGAACTGGTTACCGTACTGCAAAGTGCCGAAGGGTCCCTTGTAGAAGCGATACCAGAAGCCGCCCGTAACCTCATAGATATCGCGGTTGGGGCCAGAGCAGCTGTTCATGGAAACCTCGGCGTTTGTCCTGCAGTTGGAGTACGGGGTCAGGCGAGAACCGTACCCAGCCGTTGCCCCGCCATTCAGCGAGCTCAGGTCGTAACGTCCGGTGTACTCGTTCCCGCCATAGACATAAACATCCAGCTTCGGGTTCGGATGAACCTCGACCCCACCCATGAAGTGAGCGGCGCGAAGCGGGAGCAGTTTGCCAGTAACAGGATTGATCGTGACGTCGGGCATGCTACCGGTCGCGTAGCGTCCGATGCCACGGCCCACCAGACCTTCCAGAATGACATCGACCTTCTTTGCAACAACGGGCAGGGTGGCACCGAAGCCAATGCCTCCACCGTAGCTGATATTCGTGTCACCAGGAACATTGGCTGTTGAGGCGATGCGGTCGCGGAAGATGCGACCGATGGCCTTTAACTCAAAGTGACCGAAAGCCGGATCAAAGGCGACTTTGGCGATCAGGTCTGGCGCGACATTGGTAGACTGCCCAGCGCTATATCCCTTGAGATACGGCGAGAGCAACACGCCGCCAGCAGCATTCGGATCATCGGCTAGTCCCTGAATGTTTGCGGGAACAAAGCTGGCCGAGTAGGTCTGTTCGGGGTTAGCGACTTCAAAAGCCGCGGTAGTCAGCGGGCTGAACTTTTTTGTCACACGCACGGCGGTCTGACGCACGAAGTTAAATCCAACCGAATAGTTACCGTCGGCAACGTTGGGAATGAACTCACTGCGGAGCGCGATTCCCTTACGGTTGCTCGTGAGCAGTGTCCAATACTGGCCGGCGGCAACCGTCCATCCGCCGGGAAGTTCGGCTTGGCCCCATGCCTGACGCAGGCGTGGATAGAAGGCATTTGTCTGCACCTGGTTAGAGCTAGGACCGGCGCCGAGGAAGTCCATTTCGTAGTAACCGCTCAGAGTAGTGCCTCCCGCTTTGCTAACAGCCAGCAAAGTCATGCGCGATGCGCGGGCAGTACCACGAAACTCGGTAAGGTTTGCGTTGCTGGTTCCATCAAGGGGAGCTCCGCCGTAGCTATTCGCAACATCGGCGTTCTCGTTGCGGCTGCGTGCAATAAAGCTGGCTTCAAGGAATCCGCCCGGAGTAAGGGTTACACCCCTGAAGTGAATGGTTGCGGGCGCTTCGAGATCCTTGACACGTTTTTCTGTAGTTTTTGCAGTTTCAGTTGAAGCTGCGATTGCCGTTTTGACCTCGGCGACTTGCGCATTAGCCTGCGCGGCTTCCTGCTTGGCCGAGGCGGCCTGCGTGCTCACGCTCTGCACATCGGTCTTCTGCGACTGAATGGCCTCGATGCCCTGCTTCAACATCTGCTGCAGTTGATCGATCTGGGACTGCTGTGAGTCCATCTTGTTTTCGGCGGCGGACAGCTTCTGCTTCAAAAGCTTCAGCTCTTCAGCCGTTTCAGTGTTGGTTGCGGTTTTTGCTGCGACAGGCTTTTTGCCAGCCTTCTTCTTTACGCTGCCATTTGCTGCAAATGCAGATGATGCAGCCAGAGTGAGGGCGATAAACAGTACAAGTGCCTTGCGTTTCAATACTCCTCCTAAAAAACTTTACTGATAAGAAGACGACATCATTCCTTTGCCGTACCGGGAATATTAAGTTTCCAAAGCTTATGGCACCCTGCGCACATGACCTCGGAAGCGTCGTGGGCATGGTGACAACTGGTACAGGCAATATCACTTCCATAGTGCGAAGCGTGCGGGTTACGCTTGGGGAACTCTTTATTGGCGGATTTCTCGGCGAGTTTTTCGACCGGGCCGTGGCAAGCAAGGCAGCGAGGGTTTTCGACAGTTGTATCGGCGACCGGCAGTTGCTTGCCGTGACATCCAGCACAGTCCACTTGCGCTTTGGCGTGCAGGTTGTCAGTGAAACTGGAAGTAGCCCAGGAAGTCATCTTTTGCTTCATCAGCTCAATATCTTCCTTGCTGGCCGGCCCCCAATTAACCGATGTACCAACAAGTCCGAAACTCTTTCCCTGCACGAATTCATGGCAAGTCGTGCATTTGAGTTTCAGTTGAGCGGCATGACGCTGGTGTATGACGGTCGAGAAGGCGTTCTTTTCCGTCCCGCCAGATTGGCCGGTGTTGTGACAGGAGATGCACTGTGCTAGCCCGCCCTTAACTTCGGCGTGTCCCTTGGGAAGCACTGTGGTCATGTCTTTATGACAAGCAGCACAGGGATCGACTATCCCGTAGAACGAGCCGCACAGGACCAGTATCAAACAGGGAATGAGAATTAGATGGAATGTCTTCATAATTTTGCTTCCATAGCCGTGCGAGACCGCCCTGGAATGTAACGGTCTCGCGCGGCAAAATGCCTAGCTTTGGACTGATTCCTTAGCGGCATTGGTTCCGGCAACCCGTCCAAAAACCGCCGCATCGATCACGGCGTTGCCGCCGAGGCGGTTGGCACCGTGGATGCCGCCGGTGATCTCGCCGGCCGCGTAGAAGCGCGGAATCGGTTTCGACCAGACATCGAGCACCTGGGCCTTGGGGTTGATACGCACGCCGCCCATGGTGTGGTGCACGGCGGGCCACTGCGGAATACCGTAGAACGGGCCCTCGACGATCGGGATCATCACATTCGTGAAGTTACGGTTGAACTCGGGGTCCTTGCCGTCCTTCATGTACTGGTTGTGCGACTTGATGGTCCCTTCCAGAGCATCGGCCGGGATTCCCAACTGGGTGGCCAGCTCCGCCAGCGTGTTGGCCTTCTTGATGCGGCCGCGCTGCACGCCCTCCTCAACCTCTTCCTTGGTGCCCATTTTCGGGACCATTGCTTCGCAGAAGATCGAGAAGGTCGGCTTCATACCGGTGTTCAGTTCGGCGCGGGAAACCACATCGCGACGCTCCATCTCATTGACAAAGCGCTTGCCCTTCTTGTCCACGTAAACGATTCCGAAGCCGGGTCCACGGAACGGATAGACGGCCGTCGAATCCAGCATGCCGGTCTCGGGCTCCGCGTACGGATAGAGCTGGATGAAGGCCAAGTGCATAGCTTCGGCGCCCACGGCCTGCGCGTAGCGCAGCGTTTCACCGGTCGCGCCCGGATGGTTGGTGGAACTGTAGCCGGGACCTAGCGATGGGTTGTAGATCATGCGCATAGGAACGTCGCGGCTGAAACCGCCGGAGGCCAGAACCAGGGCACGGGCCGCCTTGATGTTCAGCACCTTCTTGCCCCGCTTTACTTCCACGCCCAGCACAGGGCTAGTCGGCTCGGCATCGGCGCGCCAGATCCAGGTCAGCGTCGTGTTCAGGGCGGTCTTTGCGCCGCGCTTTTCGGCAATCTTGCGCAGCGCTTCCGTGTAGCCGCGGCCCACGCCTTCCACGCAGGTGTGCGTACGGTATTTGGAGTGGCCGCCGGTCCGGTTCACCACCTGGCGCAGTTTCAAGCCGCCTTCGTCGATCATCCAGTTCAACGCAGGAGTGGCGCCGTCCGTCATAATTTGCACCAGCTCGGGATTGCCGAAGAAGTCTCCGCCCTTCAGGGTGTCCTTGGTGTGCTGGTCGACGCTGTCCTCGCCCAGACCCAACTTCTGGCGAAGATGGAACTCATCGTCCCAGGAGTTGTACTCACCACCGTTGATGATGGAGTTACCGCCATACACCGGCATCTTCTCAAGAATCACAACCTTTGCGCCGGCACCCGCAGCTTCAGCCGCCGCAGCTAATCCGGCAAAACCGGAACCCACTACCACTACGTCCCAAGTTTCGTCCCACTTGGTCGGGAGCTTTCGAACTTGTGCTTCCGCAAGTCCGGGAACGGCCATGTTAAGGGCAAGGCCGCCACCTACAGCAGCTGCTCCCATGGCTATGGATTTCAGAACAGAGCGACGACTTACTTCATGATCAGATTTATTAGACATTTATATATTCCTCTCCATATCTGTCCGTCTTCCGTGGACGCAGCCCATGACCGCTCTACTAGCTGAGCCACACAGTACCCGGTGATACCTGGTAATTAGGCTACCCGCGTGTGACATGACCGCAGAGAGGAAACATTGGGGTGCTTTCGGGTATATCTATATCCCCAATCCATGGTAGGCTGTAGCGGCATCGTGATCAGGTTGTTATATGGCACTGTTAATGGACAGATTCTTAGCGACTCGCCGGAGAATCGTCTGCACGCATATATACCCGATTTGTAGCAACAGAGGCGGCAGGCTAGTCTTCGGCTCGACCAGCGAACTCTGGCGTTGAGCGGACGCTCACTGTCTCGCATTCGCCGATTTCCGCAATCCCCTAGTCCCCTGCGGTGCCCGCGAATCGCTCCTAGACAGTCGCGATCTGCTTCCTGTGGCCTTAAGGAGATTGGCTCTTGAACTGCCTAGAGATGGGGATGATCGGAGATACAATGCAAAGGTTCGACACAGATTTCCGTTATTCAGTCTTCGAACGAGCCTTTGATTCATTAACAGACGTTCTAATGATCGGAGACAGTCACGGCTTAGTCATACGGACAAATCATAAGGCTGCCCAGCTCTTTCCGAACGATTCAGCGATGGGACAGCCGTTCTGGAATACGCTGGGCTTGAAGTGCGTTGATCTCGACGCTGCCAAGAACCAGCTCTTGGAGACTAGTCTAGCGCCTGGTTCCCCCGAAAGGACCTACGTTTGCAAGTCCACTAATTCGCTCTTTGATATACGCCTCGTGGGCATTGGAAGGGACAAGGATGACAGCTATAGTTATTTGCTCATCCTCCACGACATCACCTATCTGGCTACCTACCGTTCTCAACTGGAGAACCACATCAGAGAACGGACCACAGTGTTGGAGCGGTCGCAAAAACTCCTGCAGACCGTTTTCCAAGGGGTAAGCAAGGGGATTGTTTTGGTCGATGACGAACTTGAGATCATCGAGTCAAATCAGAAGGCATGTGAGATTTTTGGCCGTAACGAGAACAATATCGTTGGCACCGATATCCGGTCTCTATGCCACGACGATGACCAGCAATTGCTGACCACCCTGCTAGGGACTCTGGAAGAGTACCAAATTGTAAGCAAAGAGCTGATTGGGGTTTATTTTGACAAGAGCACATTTCCCGCTGTATTTACGGTCAGCACGATTTTTCATGATAACCATCAATTCTGGATCGTAATTACTGAAGACATATCTGAACAAAAGAGACTTGAGCAACAGTTAGTTTCAGAGAAAGTTCTGACAGAAGAGGCGAATATAACGCTGCGAAACGTCCTAATGAATATCCAGAATGAGCAGCGCGATCTCACAGGGAGGATTTCTCGCGCAATAGCGAATGACATCATCCCAGCACTCCATAAGCTCGAGTCTGATTCCAGAAGTGAATCACACACCCATTCCTTGCGCTATATTGAGGGCCTGCTGGCATCCCTCACTCAAGGAACGGATACCGAACTGTCTCCAGCAGTTCTCAGGCTGAGCAAGACAGAACTTAAGGTCTGTAAGTTCATCCAAGCGGGGCTTGGTAGCAAAGAGATTTGTACAACTATGAACTTGTCTTTTGACACCATCCAAACGCACCGGAGGAACATTCGAAAGAAGCTCGGACTCTCCGGATCAAGAGATGTCAGTCTGTATGGTTTCTTATCAACCTGCAAGCTTTGACGACCCTCTGTTTTTAATCGGCGAAAGGACGGCCCCAAGTGTTTGAAGAAGTTTTTGATGTGATAGTTGTCGGATCCGGTTTTGCCGGTCTGTCTGCCGCGATCGAGGCACGGCTAGCAGGGTGCAACGTTTTGGTGATCGAAAAGATGAGAGTTCCTGGCGGCAATTCAGCCATTAGTGCCGGCATGACGGCTGTTGCGGCTTCCCCGCTTCAAGCTTCCGCGAATATTGTTGACTCACCAACTCGGTTAGCCAACGACATGTTGGCCGCGGGAAAGGGGCTGAATGATCCCTCGCTTCTGAAAGTGGTTACAGACGAGTCAACAAATGCACTCCTCTGGATGCAAGACTATCTTGGTATCACCTTCAATGGTTCACTCCTTCATGGGGGCGGACATTCCGTACCTCGCGTCTATAGCATTGCCTCCAGTTTGGGAGGAGGCGCTTCGATCGTTCAAGCCATGCTTGTAAAGTGCCGTGAATTAGGTATTTCGGTGCGTATGCGCTGTGCTTTGGAAAATCTGATACAAGATGAAAATGGTAGAGTCATCGGCGTCGATGTCGCTAACAACCATACCTTCCCCAAGAATGATAGCGGGAACCGAGAGACGTTGAAGGCTGAAAGAGCTGTAATCCTTGCCTGTGGCGGCTTTTCCCAAGACGTTGGGTTTCGCATGACCCAAGATCCGCGTCTGAATAGTGACTTCGAAACAACGAATCACCCCGGGGCAACGGCAGAAGCGTTGGTGATAGCCCTCAAAGCCGGGGCTACTCCTGTCCACCTTTCCTGGATCCAGTTAGGTCCGTGGACATCACCTGATGAGAAAGGTTTTGGCGTGGGAGCTCTGTTCGGCGTCTGTATTGGATTCCCTCATGGAATCCTAGTGGACGCAGCCACGGGCAAGCGATTCATAAACGAGCTTACCGACCGTCTTTCAAGAACTCAGCATATGTCGATGGCCGGAAGAATTCCAATTCTGATCGTCGGCGGTGAGGCAGCACTCCAATACCGGTACTTGCGACAGTGTCTTAAGAGGAGCGTAGTTAAGCAATTCGACTCCATTGATGAGCTTGCACAAAATCAGTCGATAGGCAAGGACACTCTGCAGCGGACGATAGATACCTATAACAATTCTGTGCGCACGGGAACCGATTCGGAACTTGGCAAACCTTTGACATCTCAAAAGCGATTCACTGTATCTCCTCCGTTTTTCGTGATGCGACTTCGTCCTAAACTTCACTACTGCAATGGTGGCATCCAAATCAATACGCGAGCCCAGGTGTTGGAGATCGAGACTCATGAGGCCATCCCCGGCTTATACGCGGCAGGAGAGATGACGGGCGGAATCAATGGAGCATCTCGTATTGCTGGAATGGCGACGACTGAGTGCGTCGTATTTGGAAGGATTGCTGGTGCAAATGGTGCGAAGGAGAATTAGTGCGTCCCGTCCGGCCTCTCACTAGGCTCCGCAACTTGGGAACAATCCAGACCGCCCGTGAGGGCACGCTGGGAGGAAAGATCACCCGCAGAATCCTGTGACAGACAAGAGATACTAGCTCTCAAGATCACTGATTTCTGCCGAGCTTTGCTAACATTGTGTACTCCACCTAAAAGATCGGTGGGAACGAACGCCATTCCAGAGCAGTGGCCAAGAGCACATGTCGAATCAGACGACGGCAGAATCCGGAACACCACATTCACTAGTGGGCGCCTTGATCGGGCGTTTTCGTGTATTGGAACGCCTAGGCACTGGCGGAATGGGCGAAGTCTATCGCGCAGAGGACACCAAGTTAAATCGCTTCGTTGCGATAAAGCGCATGGTCGACAACATGCGTTCTGATCCTGTTCAGCGCAAGAGGTTTCTCAAAGAAGCCGAACGCGTTTCCCAATTGACGGATTCGAGGATCGCCGCCCTTTACGACATCCTGGAGGAGCAAGAAGAGATTTTTCTCATCATGGAACTGGTCGAGGGCTCGAACATTCGCGACCACTTTCAGCCGGAGACACATGTAAGGGAATTCCTGGAGACTGCAATCTGCGTTGCGGAGGGACTCCGGACTGCGCATGCCCAGCAAATCATTCACTGCGATATCAAACCTGAAAACATCATGGTTTCCAACTCCGGGCAGGTGAAGCTTCTGGATTTTGGTCTCGCCAGGCAGATTTCCAAGCAGGAAAGTTTTGCTTCGTTTTCGAGCGGGAGCGCGACTCTTTCGGGGACGCCGGGGTACATGGCTCCCGAATTGATGCTTGACGAGACGCCCGGAGCGCAGTCAGACATCTTCTCGCTGGGCGTTGTGTTTTACGAAATTCTGTCGGCCAAGCATCCGTTTCGTAGACGCACCGTTTTTGAGACCGCGGATGCGGTGCTGCATGTGGAAGCTCCAAAGCTGGATACGCTTGGAATTCAGCGCCCTTTGTCGCGGATCATCACAAAGATGATGGCAAAAGACCGGGCTCTGCGATACCAGAGCGCCGATGAACTAATCGCCGATCTGCAGGAGGTTCTGCGGATGACGGAGCCGGATTCAAAAGTCGTGCATTCAGCGTCCTCTCCCGGCAGATTAAAAGCATATGTTCGATCTCTAAAGCAGCATCGGAATGTCACAATCGCGGCGTTACTGCTTGCCATGGTGTCTGGCGCTGTGGTTCCAGCTGTAAGGAACATGCGAAGAATTAGCAATGCGCTCGGGTTCTCGAAGGCCCCGCTGGTCGCGGTGCTGCCATTTCAAAATGTTGGAGGACAGCAATCGGCGCAGGCATTTACGGATGGGTTGGAGGATGTGGTTACCTCGGAGCTGACTCAGCTTACCGACCATTACATTCTTCAGGTCGTTCCAGCCAGCGAAATTCGTGCCCAGAATATCCGCTCCGCTAAAACAGCTCGCGAACAGTATGGCGTGGACCTGGTGGTTGAGGGCAGTCTGCAACAGGTGGCTAACATGTGGCGTGTCGCCTACACGGTCGTGGATGCTCGCACCGGTCAACAGGTGAGGGCCAGCACTGTCTCGGTTTCCGTTGGCGACCCGCTCGGATTGCAGGATCAATTAGCAAATGGCATCGCGAAATCTCTGGGCATCAGGCTCTCCGAGACCGACCGCGACCGCCTTGCAGCAAGCGGTACCGTAGTTTCGGCGGCCTATGACAATTACCTTCAGGGACTCGGCTACATGCAGGACTACCACAAGAGCGAGAACTTGGACATGGCGGTAGCAGCCTTCACCCAGGCGCTGCGATACGACGGATCCTATGCCCTGGCCTATGCCGGTCTCGGAGAAGCGCACTGGCATAAATACACGGAGCAGAACATTCCCTCTGAGATTTCAGACGCATCGCTCGCGTGCCAACGTGCGCTCGCCATTAACTCCGACCTCGTGGAAGGGTATCGCTGCCTCGGTCATGTTTACGGCAGCAGCGGCAAATATCAAGAAGCTGCACAGCAACTCGAACTCGCGGTTGCCAGGCGTCCCACGGACGACGAGTCGGTGCGGGCACTGGGCACCGCCTACACCAAGTTGCACGAGTACACCAAGGCCGAAACCGCTTATCGCCACGCTATCGAACTGCGCCCACACTACTGGGCGGGATACAACTGGCTCGGAAGCTTCTATGCAGGTCGTGGCCAATACCAGAACGCTCTAAAAATGTTCGAGAAAGTGATAGCAATTGCTCCGGACAACTACCGCGGTTACAACAACGCCGGAGGAATCTACATTTTTCAGGGAAACTTTGCGAAGGCCCTGGAGGAGTTCGAGAAATCAGTCCCGATTCGGCCTAGTTTTGCAGGCTACTCAAACCTGGGAACTGCCTACTTTTTCCAGAGGAGATACCAGGACGCCGTCACCGCCTACACGCACGCCGTTGAACTAAATGAACTCGACAGTGCTAGTTGGGGAAATTTGGGCGACGCGCAATACTTTGCACCTGGACAGCGCAAGCTTTCTGTAATGAGTTACGAAAAAGCAATAGAGATTGCAAGGCAACAACTTAGCGTGAACAGCAAGGATGCCGACACAATTGGCAGAATCGCCGTATACAACGCAATGTTAGGTCATTCGGAAGAAGCCGCGATCCTTCTCAAATCCGCGTTGGCGATCAAGCATGACTCACCTGATATGTGGTGGCGAGCGTCGGTTGTTTATGCAATGCAGCGAGACGCGACGCAAACAATTCTCTCTCTCCAATCCGCATTAGCCGCAGGCTTCTCTTCCGCCTATATCAGTTCTGCTCCTTACTTCGACGATCTTCGTTCCGACCCTCGCTTTCAGCAATTGATCCAGTCTGCCCAGCGCCTTGAACACCAGTGATCGAGCAACGCGGATAGATACTCAACTGCGCGCCTGTTTCGTATCTATCCGTCTCGTCATGGATGTCAGGGCTGGATGATAACCTCCGGATCGGTGATGGTGCCAGACGCTCCCTCGATGTTGTATTTCCAATTGCCGACACCGCCTTCAATGGACCCGGAGTGGCTCGACCCGCCCGGCGCGATGACATATGGGTTCATGTGCCCGGGAAACGGCGTTCCGGAACCGAACTTGATCGTTATCTGCTCATGAGTGTCGTTGTGCCAATCGATGGAATGGCCACTGCTTTTGCTTAGTTTTATAGGGTCTGCAGAAGGTACGAACTGGCCTGAATTCTTTAGAATGCGGACTTCAATTGCCGACATCAGAGCCTCCGAGTGTTAGGATCACAGCTTCACCGAGTACTAAACGTGAGTACGACATGGTTGTGTAAACTTTTGGGATAATCTACTCTGCTCAATCCAGGCGCCAAGTGAATCGTCGGCGGACGCAGAATCTACGCGCTGTTAGCTCGCGTTCCGTCGTTGTTGCCGCGGTTCGGAGCAGGGGCTGCCGCACTTGAATGTCACTGCATCGAGCCTCGCGACCAAATCTGTAATGGACGAGCCCTTCAGGATCCATGCGTCCCATGGAACCGGATGCCGCTTTGGAGGAAATGTGCCCGAAAGAATGATGACCGGCAGCTCCGGACGGAGCATTCTTGCAGCCTGTGCCAGTTCTTCTCCATCCATTATTGGCATGCGGAAATCACTAACCACACCATCAATCTCGGCATTGTTCTGAAGCAGATGAAGCGCCTCGACGGGACTGCTGGTCGAAATAACAGTGAATCCGAAGTGTCGTAATAGTGCGCTCGAAGTCTCCAGCACCTCGCAGTCGTCGTCGATGACCAATAGCGTCGGCTTCACTCTTTTCATACTTTCCTCGCCGTTCTTGAGACATAGAGCCGTGTGATTCGACTTCGCGCGATGGCCTTGCATGTTCTTCAAGTCCGCTCGGTTAAGCTAAAACTTTCGTCAACATGCAAGGCTATCCGCTCCCAACCCGCTGACACTCCCCCAAGCATCAGCGAATTGGTTCCCGGTTGACAGCATTTCTGGCGGCTGCTGTCAGATTTTCTGGCGGTAGTCTGCGGACTGCCTCTCTAAACCCTTATAATCACAGGCCCTCGATGCCGCCGTGTAACTCCAATCACCTTTGTACATTGCAATCTGAATTCCAAAATTGCCTAAGCCAGCTCCCGATGCTATATTCCGCTCAAGATGAATATGTCTGGCAACATTCATTCCCCCTGGAATTCTGCCGAATTGAAGCTCTTGTATGAGATTGCCCAACAACTGTTGGAGGACCGCGACTACGGCGAGGTTCTGGCTACAGTTCTAAACGCAACCATCGATGGGTTAGGTGCCGAACGCGGTTTTGTGGTTCTGAACGAACAGGGAACCTTCCGCACGGTTGTGGCGAGTAACTTTCGAAGTGGGGCCTTGAACGAGGCGGAATCGGTATTCAGCAAGTCGATCGCTGCGGACGTAGTTCGAAACGGTCGTGCACTTCTGCTGGCGGACGCGCTGAACTCTGAGGCGTTCGGAAACACCGCGAGCGTACAGAAATTGTCGCTCCGCTCCGTGCTATGCGCGCCACTTGTGAATTGCGATGAAGTCTTCGCGCTCATTTACCTGGAAAATCGCAAGTTCACAAACTTCTTCACCGAGCGAACCCGCGAGCTTCTGGACGAAATCTGCTCTCTGGCGGCTCCCAGAATACGCACGGCTGTGGCCATGCGTGAAGCTGAACGCAGGGCAGCCGACACTCAGACGTTGATCACCAATAACGAGGGCATCTTAACGGCCGATACGAAAATGGTTGAAGTACTGGATACGGTTCGGCGCGTTGCTCCCACCGACCTTCCCGTACTGATCCAGGGAGAAACCGGAACCGGAAAAGAGCTCTTCGCCCGTGCCGTTTACAGGAATAGCTCCAGAGCACAGGGCCCAATGATCGTGCTGAACTGCGCCGCGCTTCCCGCTACTTTGATAGAGTCTGAACTGTTCGGATATGTGCGAGGTGCCTTTACCGGAGCTAACCGGGACCGAATAGGCATGATCGGAGCCGCAAACCGCGGAACTCTGTTTCTCGACGAAATAGGCGAACTGCCTTTGGAACTTCAGTCACGTCTGCTGCGCGTCCTGCAGTCCGGAGAGTTCACGCGAGTCGGCTCGCCGCATTCGGAGACCGTTGATGTCAGGTTTATCGCTGCGACGAATCGCGATCTCGAACATGAAATAGAAGAGGGACGCTTTCGCGACGATCTCTATTTCCGGCTGTGCCCGATTGTTCTGAAAATTCCGCCGCTCCGTGAGCGCATCCAGGATCTTCGCATGCTTGCGGAACACTTCCTCGGTACCTACTCCCGCCGGTATGGCCGCGAAGTTCCACGACTGAGCGATGCGGCTTTTGAAGTGCTTTCGTCGTACAACTTTCCGGGAAATGTGCGCGAACTCGAAGGCGAGATGGCGCGACTCGTTGCGATGTGTCCTGCGGGCTCGACAATCTCAGCTGAAGTTCTAAGTGACAGGATTCGTGGAACGCAACAGAAGTCAGCTTCGAATTCCCCGGCGCCCAGCATCCGTCCGATGCCGTTGGCAGAGATGGAGAAGCATCTGATCGCGTCGGTTCTCAACAGCACAGGCGGAAACCGGACGAATGCGGCGGCTATTCTTGGAATAACACGCGAAGGACTGCGAACAAAAATGCAACGCCTCGGACTGTCCGAAATAACCCCATCCACGCAATAGGGAGTACTTCGCCTGACTCAAAGACTGGACCAGATGAGGTGAACATACCAGAGTTGCTGTTCCGGGAAGCAGGGACTGCAGCCACACCCCCGACTACGGTTGCGTCGTCATCTGGAATTTGGTTCATACATTCCCACGCAACGACTCCCATCACAAGGGAACTCTTACGAGTGAATTCGAAGTTTTCGTGACCTATCTGGAAGAACCTCTGCCAGTGCCCCGCTACCCAACGTGCGCTGTAGTATATTGCAAATTGAGAGCTGGCGAGGGAAGAAGCGTGAGCTTTTGCCCTGATCCTCGGGTGAGTAATCGCCGGATGATCGGGTTCGCGAAGTACATTGTTTCCTGAGAAAGAACTCCAAACGTGTTCCGATCCCATTCTGATTGCATCTATAAAAGTTATGCTGCAGTGCACAATAGATTTCAAAAGAAGCAGACTCCGAGTTTGTGTTTGGGGAAAGGTGAGGAAAAATGTCCTTTAGTCTTTGCTGTAAGACGGCACTGGTAACTGGAGCCGGACGGGGTATTGGAAGGGCAATCGCGGAGAAGCTCGCAGCAGCCGGTGCTAAGGTCATGGTAAACGATCTGGACGAGCCGGCACTTTGCGAGACGGAATCTGCCCTCCGCAAATCCGGTTACAAGATTGACCATGCTACCGGAGACCTTACAGATCCCTCAACGCCGGATAGGCTGATACAAAAGACAATCGAGACGTTCGGCTCTCTGGATATCATCGTCAACAACGCAGGTTATAGCTGGGATGGAGTAATCCAGAAGACAACCGACGAGCAATTTCTCGCCATGCTTGAGATTCATCTTCTGGTTCCATTTCGTATCTTGCGCGCTGCTTCGGCGTATCTGAGGGAGACATCAAAAGCCGAGATTGCCGCGGGGAAAACCGTCATGCGCAAGGTGGTCAACATTACTTCGATTGCGGGAACCGACGGAAATCCTGGGCAGGCCGGCTACTCCTCAGGCAAAGCAGGAGTTATTGGACTTACAAAGACAATGGCCAAGGAGTGGGGACGTTATAACGTCAACGTAAACGCGGTTGGTTTCGGCCTTATTAACACGCGCCTAGTTCAACCGCTCACAGGTGGCGAGGCAAACATGGAGATGCATGGACATCAGATAAAGATCGGTGTGCAGCCGACTATGCTGGATTCCGTGAAACACGCCTGCCCGCTCGGGCGGCTTGGCACTCCAGACGAAGCTGCCGGTGCAGTGCTCTTCTTCTGCTCCCCTCTGTCAGACTATGTAACGGGCGAAGTACTTATTTGTGGTGGAGGATTCCACTTTTAATCACGGTAGACTTCCAACATGCGAACGGAGCGAAGTAGACTCACCGGTCTTCCACGGTTAGCGGTTCTGCCTGCGCTCCGCAATGCGTGATCTCAAATGTCCTCAGCTTTTCTTAGTACATTACGCGCAGGCAGCCATCTCCCGAGTTCTGTCGGATACATCTTTCTCCTCGTCTGAAGATTCCACCATCATCCGAAGCTCAATCAAATGCTCAATGCTGTGCTCGAAGCCCGAGTCATACGAGTCTATTCTTGGCCGCGGCTGGGAATTGGGTTCTCTATAAGATTGGCATTCGTAAGTCATCAATGCACTCCTATTAGAAATAAGTGGCGCTATCTTAAGATAGATTTTCACCATGCGTTGATTAATAACAGAGCACCCCACAGTAAAACTAAGGTGTTAAGGGGTATGGATTAAGGCTTCGGAGATATTAAGGCTCTGCAATTACAAAGGAACTTACGTCACTTCATGCTATCTTCCATGCTGCAGTGTTGCGACCTGTATCTCGTGCTGTGGTTTGCAACAGAGTTGATCTATAAAGGGGGAATAGATGGCGGCGGAAGAATGGACTACCAACCGCAAGGAGAGGCGCACGGGTGCACTGGGAGGTAAGGTGGCCCTGGTTACTGGAGCGTCGCGTGGCATTGGACGCGCCATCGCAATTGAACTCGCGCATTGTAGTGCGTCGGTTGCGATAAATTACAGAACTAGCAAGTCTTGTGCCGAAACGCTTGCCGAAGAACTGCGCGCCTCCGGCGCAGTTTGCATGTTGGTTCAGGGTGACGTGTCCTCGAGCAGCGAAGCCCGCAAAGTGGTAGAGGAAGTCATGTCACAGTGGAAACGAATTGACATCCTGGTGAACAACGCCGGAATAACACGTGACAAGTCCCTTAGCAAAATGGCCGAGGAGGACTGGGCTCACGTGATTAACGTCAATCTGAATGGCACTTTCTATTGCACCAGTGCTGTTCTGCCCGTCATGGTTGAGCAAAAGTTTGGACGTATCATCAACATCAGTTCGCTAATTGGGCAAGTCGGTGGCTTCGGGCAGGCCAATTATGCAGCCAGCAAGGGGGGCATCGCCGCTTTCACGAAGGCGTTGGCTTTGGAGATGGCGAAATATAACATCACGGCAAACTGCATCGCCCCCGGCTACACGGGCACTGAGATGGTTGCTGCAATGCCTGAGGAAGTTCTGAACAAGATCTGCGCCAAGATCCCAATGCGACGTCTTGCCAGACCGGAAGAGATAGCAAAAGCCGCCGCATTCCTGGCGATGGATGGTGACTATATCACCGGTCAGGAACTGGCTATCAACGGCGGCATTGCTATGTGACCTCTGGTCATTTACTCGGAACGTGGAGCCAGCCGATCATCGATCTGTGGCCAGGTGTACTTGCTCGCTCCACTTCCTGGCATCACCTTCTCTTGAAACTGTGACTCTGAATTCGTGCCGCACCCGTTGCGTTGGAGCATTTCGATAGATCTCTTCAGTTTGGCGTATCAAATCAGAAACCCGAAATTGTCGTAGGCCGCCCTGAATCAAGAGACTTTCGGAGCCCAACTCGCGTTACGATTCCAGTACTTACTTATCGCAGCTATTCAACATTGACAGAGCATGAACAAGGTTGTCGGTAAAATCGGCTGCCGCGTTTTTCTCAGCATGAGGGCAGTGCTCTCCGGTCTTAATGATTCGAATTTCCGCCGTCGGAAGTGCGACTTGTACTGCTGCAAGTTCTCCTGGGTCGGTACGAGGATCGCGGGCACCATGCATAAACACTGTAGGAACCTTTAGCTCTCCGATCCTGCCATCGAAGAGATCCTCACATCCGGCGTCGGCCATCTTCGCGATTTCCAACCACGTCGCGCCCTCGGCCTGCACTAATTCCCGCCAGTAATCTTCGCCATGCTCGCGGGCGAGTACAGCCGAAACGCGATCACCAAAACTCTCAGGCGCAGACACCATGGCCTGAAAGAACTCGCGAGAGGCAACCTTGCGCCGAAAATAATGAAAAGATTCCAGAATCAAAATGCGGCACCGATCCGGAGCAAGCAATCCCATGTGCGCCGCGATTACTGAGCCGTCACTGTGTCCCCAAAGCAGCCCTTCCCGAATCCCTAACGCATCGAGGAATTTCAATGTCTCTTCGGCCGCGCGGAGATGGAAATCACGACCAAACTCGGCAGGCTTCGTCGAAAGCCCGTAACCGCTCCGATCAGGAATTAGTACGCGATAATTCTTCAACGCATGCAGTTGTTCATTGATGGGATAGATGTGATAACCCCACCCACCGTGCAGAAATAAAAGCGGCGTCCCCGTTCCGAATTCGCGGTAATGAATTTCCGCAGCGCGTTGCGCAAGAGGTGAGTTCCCAACGCTGACATATGGCATGGTGATGTGATGCTCCCTCACGTTTTCCTGTATCAGCGTCTCCCACAACGGCCACTGGCTAAATCAACCCAGGGTGACCAATCGCGAACTGACCTTTTCGAACTCATACTTACCAAGTCCGCGCTGGCTGGCTAGCTTCAGATATGGCATCGCGTCCACGCCCAGGTTCCAGTAGGCTTTCGCGACATAGGCATCGATCGCCACGGGATCGGTACCTGCCACCATGGTCTTTTTCAGCTCCACATCTCCCAGGCTCCCGCCCGTGGGACCGTTGCGCACCAGAATTCGATAACAATCGACCATGGTCAATGTAGGACGAATGAAATCGGCCAAGTCCACAAGGCTTTCGTGAATGTGCTGATGCAACTGGCTCCGCTGGCCACCGAGCATTCCGAACCAGTTCTTCATGCCGATGGTCGCGCCGCTCAGACTGTGGTGCTTCGCAATGGGAAGATTGATAATCTTGTCGGCATAAAGAAATGGCTCGAAGATCTGCCAATTCCTCAGCCCTTCGCCTTCCAGATCAACTTCCTTGAACTTACTGGGATCAGGCAGCATAACTTCTGCCCCGGCATTGCGCGCAGCCTCAGCGATACCGGAACGATGAAAACAGCGGCGCGGGTCATTACAGCTCACGTCGCTCACAATGACTTTTTTCGCGCCAGCTTTCAAACATTGACGGACGACTTCAGCAACCACATCGGGATTCGTGTTGGCGGCCTGTTCCGGAGTACGGTCCCAGCCAATATTCGGCTTGACCAGAACAACGTCGGAGCGAGAGATAAATCGCTCGATCCCACCGAGCTCCCGCAGTGCTGTCTGCACCAGTTGTACCGGCTCACCACCCTGCGCTATCACTACATCCGGAAATCTTGCATCTGGCGCGACCATGTGACTGCGCTTTGCATTAGTGATTACGGTCTCTACTGGCCTTCGACTTCGTCCGCTTAACCACGCACCCAGCGCAACGGTCGATGTTCCAATGGCACCGAGTCCCAACAACTTGAGCAGCGCTTCACGGCGGCTGATGCCGCCATTCTCGGATCGCATGTAGTTGCCGCCTTTCATGGGAGTGGGAGCTAAACCTCTACCACAGAGATCCGCTTTGGATCATTGTTTCCAAGTCGATGAACAGCATCGGCCGCAGTGCCGATATACCTGGGCGCTCTTCCTTCTGCTTCCAGCGTCTTCAACCCTTTTTCTACGCGCTTGCGATCGATAATCTGCCACGCCGTGTAATCGAGCGCAACAGGATCGCTGCCGATGATAAGACTGTCTGGCCGCCAAACGTACTCCGGCTTATGCCCTGGACCGCCGTGATAGCACGCACTCGTAGCATCGCAAATCGTGAAGCGAATCTTCTTCCTGATCGTGGGTAGCATGTTGACGTCGGCAACCGCAGGATTGCAGCCGTTCTCGTGGCAGTTCTGCGGATTATTGATGACTCCGTACATGTTCTTCATGCTTCCAGTAACGCCCGCGCCACTATGATCCTTCAATAGCGGAACGTTAATCACCACATCGCAAGTGCGAGTCAAAATCTTGGAGAGGCAACAGTTTGCCGCTCCAAACTTTTCTGGAGTGTCTTCGTAGCCCACCGCATCCGTGCCAATACAGCGAACCTTTCCTGGAGCCGATGAAAGCTTGAATCCGGCACGCTCCAGTTCATGATTCGTGCGATCCCAAATAACGATGTCGTATGGTTTAATGCCTGCCCGCTGCAGTTGTTCTGCAATTGCTTCGACCAGCGTCACGTTGGTAGAGAGTCCCCGTCCGGCGATTGTGTTCACTTTCAGTCCCACAACCTGACCCGGTTTCACCAGCTTTTTCCAGGGATCGAGAGCGTTGTTGCTGCCGTAAAAAGACCGCATCGCACGATCCAGCAACGCGAGCATGCGGTCCGAATCCGCCGAAGTACCGGAGCCGCGCAGCATCGCGTCTTTTGCAATCACGATCTTCGACTTGCGAGACGAGACCGGCTGTAATACCTTCGCGAAACCCAACGCCTCGTCAGCTCCGAGCGCTACCGTTCCTGCCACACAGGTCTTCAAGAAGTCGCGGCGGTTTGTATCCTGCTTCTTGCTCATGATTGCCTCCTCTTGCCATTCCGGACGACAGCCACTGCTACTTCGAAATCCTCTTTTCGATGCCCTGTCCAAGATCTATCAATGCCCGCTGTGCATCCGGCGAATCCTGATAAGCCACAATCCGCACCAGGTACGGTCCTTTACGGAAGACTACGCTCTGGCTGAACGCGCGCGCCGCATCGCCGAGCGAAACCGCCAAAGCGTTTCCTGCAGGATCAGCGTCGTAAATTGTCTTCGCCGCATTCGCATCGCTCATCCGATAGACGTCCGCTACAGCTTCGATCTTGTTTTGAAACTTGTAATCCGACGTAGATGCACTTTTGAAACCCGCTTTCAAATATTGTTCCGCACCACCATCAATGTAATCGGACAAATTTGCCGGCGTGAATGTTCTGGTTTCCCCTGTCTTTTCCCAGCCAGTAATCTCATTTAAGGCTGGCAATGGCTGGTTCTCAGCTTGCTTCTTACATCCGGCAATCATTAAAAGCGCAACCACAACTGCCATCATACCCACCGCGCGCGGGCTCTTGCGCATCATCATTTCTTAGCTCTCTCCTTGATTCTGTTCAGCAAAATCTGATTGTCGCGCGAACGGCTTTCGCCGACACTTGTGACCGCAATCGCCGGACGGTCCTGCAGCACACAGGCATGCTCACACGAACCGCACCCGACGCATTTCTCCGGATTGACACGAGGCTGTTTGAGAATTTTCGTCTTGCCATTTGCGTCAATAACCTGGGCCTCTTGCACATAGATCGCTTTCGGCGAGGTAGGACACCACTCTTCACAAACAATGCAATCGGTTGCCATTGCCCATGGCAGGCAGCGCCCGCGATCGTAAAACGCAGTTCCCAGGCGAATCGGTTTTGTGTCGCTGCCGGTTCCAAGGTCGACAACCCAGCCTTTTTCCTTGGCTGTGATCTCCCAGATTGCTCCCGTCGGGCACGCCTGCGAACACAATACGCAACTTGGTTCGCAGTACCCGATATGTGGAACGACAACCGGCGTCCAGATTCCTTCCAGTCCCGCTTCCGTCCATGCCGGATGCAGTGCATTGTTAGGACATACTTTCATGCATTCGCCACAGCGGATGCACCGCTGCAGGAAGTCGCTCTCCGTCAAAGACCCCGGTGGCCGGAGCAGATGCTCATTGCGTCCCGCCGCAAGCCCTGCTGTACTCCGAAGCAGCGGAATCGCCACCGCCCCAGCCGCAATTCCCGTGAAGGCTTTACGCCGCTGCAGATTTGGCCCCTCAACATGTGCTGACCCCTCGGGAAAGAACTTGAACGCCAGGCTGTGCTCCGGACACGACCCGACACAGTTCATGCACATCAAGCACTCTGCTTTGTGCCACGGTGCATTCCCTAGCGGATCGTCTCCGCCCTGGCAGCGCATCAGGCAACGATTGCAGTTGTTGCAGCTCTTGGCATTCTTCTCGAGCCCCAGCACTGACCATCGCGAAACTATGCCAAGCAGGGCTCCCAAAGGACAGATCGCGCGACACCAGAAACGGGTCACTCGCAAGTTCAGCGCAAGAGTAAAAATGAAGATGACGCCGAGAAAAATCCCCTCCCGGTAGTATGGCTGCTTAAATGACAGCAGTGCTGCCGCTCCCAACGCTGTGTGCAGCGCACCTCCGGCGAATTGAAACGGCACAAACCTGCTGTGCTCCAGCCATCCCAATCCAGCATTCAGTGCGTAATTCAATCCAGGGAGAATCGATAGCCCCAGCGACCGTACCAGAAACGAAAGCGGGTCAACCCAGCCGACCAACCCGGAGCCGAATGCAGTCGCAACCAGCAGAGCAAACAAAACGTAGTACTTCGTCGTCTGCCAGCGCTTATACCTGTTCGACTCAACGAGTTGCTTGCCCCTCTTGCTTTCCGACTTCCAACTTCCCAGAAAATGATGAATGGAGCCCATCGGGCAGATCCACCCACAGAAGAAACGTCCAAAGAAAAGTGTGCCAACAGCAACTAGCACCGACCACAGTAAACCGCGGTACAGCGCATGGCTCGCGAGAGCATTCGAAAGCCCAACCAGAGGATCAAGTTCAAAGAAAAGGCGGATGGGATAGGGCAGGCGGAGATCGCTGCCCGCATTGCGAACGGAGCCGCGGAATTCCGTTAACATCAGCAGCAACAAAAACAGAACGAAGAAACCGATCTGCGACAAACGGCGAAGCTTCACAAGTTTCCCGCGCTCCACGATACACGCCCCTCATTTCGCTCGAAAACAGAATTCACAGGGAAATCAAATTAGAAGTCCTCGTGCAGCTTTCGTCAACCGGCAACAAGCGCTCCGGCCCTCAATCGTGTGATTGCTCACAACATAATGTGCCGAATATCACGGGGCAGGTCCACGGCGAAATACAACTCCGAGACACTGAGCCGCGGTGCTGCTGAATTTTGTGAGCCGATGATTCCAAAGCTCTCCAGAGGCTCACAAACACTGGAGCTAAACGCCTTCGTTTTCCGGGAAAAACACAAGGCATCTCTTCTAGTAACGCCCGCCATCACAAGCCTCGTTCACACTGCACTGCGTGTTTGGTGACGTGTTGCGTGCATATCAGCATCTCGTCTCTCGATTACCGCCATGCAGCGCAATCCTCTGAGGTTCACCACCTCACGACCCAATGCGCTGACCGCCTTCGTGACGGCCGACGCCTTTCCATTGAAAGGAGCGCAACATGCCGGCAGACGTTCTCTCGTTCGGCACAAAGCCTGCTGTGAGTGATGTACATATTGTCTGGCTTACCGCTGGTCTGGGCTGTGATGGCGATTCGGTTTCAATCACTGCCGCCGAACAGCCCAGCATTGAGGATGTAGTCATGGGAGCTATCCCGGGACTTCCGAAGGTCCATCTGCACAACCCCGTGCTCGCCTACGAAGTCGGCGATGACTTCATGAAGTACTTCTATCAGGCCGAACGTGGAGAACTCGATCCCTTTGTGCTGGTAGTCGAAGGCTCCATCCCGAACGAAGAGATCAAACAGGAGGGATATTGGGCTGCTCAGGGCACCAACCCCGATACAGGTCAACCGATTACCACGTGCCAGTGGATCGATCGCCTTGCACCGAAAGCTCTGGCCGTGGTTGGAGCAGGCACTTGCGCAACTTATGGTGGCATCCATGCCATGGCCGGGAATCCTACCGGCGCCATGGGCTTAGCAGACTATCTTGGTTGGAGTTGGCGTTCGAAAGCAGGACTGCCCATCGTCAACGTCCCTGGCTGTCCCGTACAGCCGGATAACTTCATGGAGACCCTGCTCTACTTGCTGTTCCAGGCTGCCGGGCTTGCACCCATGATTCCACTCGATGAGCAGTTGCGTCCTACATGGCTCTTCGGCAAAACGGTTCACGAAGGCTGCGACCGTGCCGCTTATTACGAGCAGGATGATTTCGGCATTGAGTATGGCACTCCGAAGTGCCTGGTGAAGGTTGGCTGCTGGGGTCCGGTCGTCAATTGCAACGTGACCAAGCGCGGCTGGATGCGCGGCGTCGGCGGGTGTCCCAATGTTGGCGGCATCTGCATCGGATGTACCATGCCTGGATTCCCCGATATGTTCATGCCTTTCATGGACGAGCCTTCAGGAGCGCGTTTCTCCACTGCCGCACTCACGTTATACGGCAAGATGATCCGGGCACTTCGAGCCATCACCAATAACACCGTAAACGGAGAGCCCGAGTGGCGCCGTCGCGGTCGCGAGCTCATTACTGGCTACAAGCCAAAACCCGGTGCATACCAATCACATCCGCATCGTAAAGCTGCCTGAGTGGAGAGGATCGAGACATGGGAACGATTACCGACGTACTGAACGAAACTCCGACCAAGAAACGAAACCTGGTGGAGATGAACTGGGATCCCATTACCCGTATCGTGGGCAGCCTCGGCATCTTCACCAAAATCGATTTTGAAAACAAACAGGTAGCCGAGTGCTACAGCACCTCATCAATTTTCCGCGGGTACAGCATTTTCATGAAGGGCAAGGACCCGCGCGATGCTCACTTCATCACCAGCCGCATCTGCGGCATCTGCGGCGACAACCACGCCACCTGCGCGGTTTATGCGCAGAACATGGCGTTCGGCGTCAAAACTCCTGTCCTCGGAGAGTGGATACTCAATCTGGGCGAGGCAGCCGAGTACATGTTCGACCACAACATCTTCCAGGACAATCTGGTCGGCGTGGACTTCTGCGAAGAGATGGTGAAGGAGACGAATCCCGGTGTGTGGGAAAAAGCCCAACACACACAGGCGCCCAATGCCGACAAGCACGGATATCGCACCATCGCTGACATCATGACGGCGCTCAATCCCTTTACCGGCGAGTTCTATCGCGAGACGCTCGTCATCAGCCGCCTGACCCGCGAGATGTTCTGCCTCATGGAAGGACGTCACGTCCATCCTTCCACTCTCTATCCCGGCGGCGTCGGAACAGTAGCCACCGTGCAGTTGTTCACCGACTACCTCGTCCGCCTGCTGAAGTACGTCGATTTCATGAAGAAGTGTGTTCCCTTGCACGATGATCTCTTTGACTTCTGGTACGAAGCGCTGCCCGGTTACGAAAAGGTTGGAGAGCGTCGTGTCCTACTTGGCTGTTGGGGTGCATTCAACAATCCGCACGTTGTCGATTACAAATACGAGAACATGTCCAATTGGGGCCGCCACATGTTTGTCACCCCTGGCATCGTCGTTGATGGCCAGCTGGTCACCAACGATCTCGTGGATATCAATCTCGGAATCCGCATTCTGCTCGGCAGCTCTTATTACGATGACTGGCAGAACGAAGAAACATTCGTCAAAACCGACCCGCTCGGTAATCCGGTTGATAAGCGTCACCCGTGGAATCAGACGACCACGCCACGCCCCCAGAAACGCGACTTCCAGGGCAACTACAGTTGGGTAATGGCCCCCCGCTGGTATGACAAGCGAACCGGCGATCATCTCCCACTAGATACCGGAGGCGGTCCGCTCGCTCGTCTGTGGTCCACCGCACTCTCCGGTCTCGTGGATATCGGCTACATCAAGGCCACCGGACAAAGCGTCAAGATCACTCTGCCGAAGGGCGCCGTCCATCCGGAAACCACCTTCGAATGGAAGATACCGAAGTGGAGCAACGCCATCGAACGCGATCGCGCCCGGACTTACTTCCAGGCGTATGCGGCGGCTGCAGCCCTCTATTTCTGCGAACAAGCCATGCAGGAGCTTCTCTCCGGAAACTGCAAGACGTGGGCGCCATTCAAGGTTCCCGAAGAAGCAATTGGCTGCGGGTTCCACGAAGCCGTCCGTGGTGTGCTGTCGCACCACGTCGTCATTCGCGAAGGCAAAATCGCCAACTACCATCCTTATCCTCCGACCTGCTGGAATGCCACTCCGCGCGATATCTACGGAACTCCCGGCCCCTATGAAGATGCGGTGCAGAACACTCCTTTGTTTGAGGAGAACGGCCCCGACAAATTCAAAGGCATCGACATCATGCGAACCGTCCGCAGCTTTGATCCCTGTCTACCCTGCGGCGTTCACATGTATGTTGGCGAGGGCAAGGTAGTCGAAGCCCGGCACTCACCGATGTTCGGTGCGGAAGGTAAGAAATGAGCACACTCGATAACCGCGAGTTTCAGGCGCACACGGAGCAAATTGAGCGGATGGTGCAGCGTGTCTCCGAGCTTACGGACGTGGACGCTCGCGCAACTGCGCTCGAGCTCCTGCAGTCGATGATGGACCTCCATGGCGCGGTTCTGTCCCGCGTCGTGGAGGTGTTCAGCTCCGGCGAAGCAGGACGTGCTTCTCTCGCCAAACTTGGCAGCGATCCGCTCATCTGCGGAATGCTGGTGCTGTACGGGATTCATCCGGTTCCACTGGAAGACCGCGTAAAGACGGCAATCGAGAAGGCAGCTCCGCAACTTCGCAAGCACGGCGGCAGCGCGGAACTGATCGGGGTTTCTGATTCCGTAGTGCGGGTGAAAATTCAGAGTTCAGGGCACGGTTGTGGCTCGTCGGCCGACGCGCTGAAGGGCACGCTCGAGCAGGCAATCCTCGAAGCAGCCCCGGAAGTTATCGAACTCGTCGTCGAGGGAGTACCTACACCCGTTGCAAACGGATTTGTTCCGCTCAACCTGATCCAGCCAGCCATGAAAGAGGAAAATAATTATGAAGAATCCGCGGCCTGACCTCAGTTCGCATACCCCAGGAACCAAGCGCGCAGAAGAATGGACATACCAGGGCACAAAAGAAGTGGGACGGGAGGGCAACGCACGCACCGCCCGTGATTCAACCGGCATCAATTCAGATCGACGCGCGCCCATCGATCCACGAATGCCACACTTGCCGCCAGCTTAGGCGCATGCGATCAACGAAAGAGGATGGCATAGTGACCGATCACGTTGGGCGTGGATCACTCGCGAAATTGCAGCAGTTTGTACGCAAGCCGCGAGAGAAGGTGGAGCATTGTGAACTCTGCGCTGCTCCGGTTCCGCTGCGGCACCAGCACTTGCTCGAGTTGGAGAAACGTGAGGTGGTGTGTGCCTGCGAGGCGTGCGCCATTCTCTTCGGCGGCAACGCCCGGCAGCGATATCGCCGCGTCCCGCGAGACGCTCGACGCTTGAGCCACTTCACCATGGAAGATCAGGAATGGGACAGCCTCCTGATTCCCATCAACCTTGCCTTCTTCGTCCACAGCAGCGCCGCAGGGCGAATGATTGCCTTGTATCCCAGTCCCGGCGGCGCCATGGAATCTTCGCTCGACCTGGAATACTGGAACGCCATCGTCGAACGCAATCCGGTGTTGAGCAAATTTGAGCCTGACGTGGAAGCATTGCTGGTCCACCGTCTCTCCACCACGCCTCAATACTACCGTGCACCCATCGACCAGTGCTTTCGCCTTGTTGGCATCATCCGAACGCATTGGCGAGGACTCTCCGGAGGTCATGAGGTGTGGAAGGAGATCGACGGCTTCTTCGTCGAACTCCAGCAGTTAAGCCGTGAGGAACAGAGTGCCTAACCTGCAATTTCAGGTCGAAACCGCTGAAGCCACACCGCATTCGGCTACTCCCTTGATCACATTCAAGGTGCGGGCCATTGACTCCGAAATGCAGCCGATCCAATCCATCGCGCTTCGCGTTCAGGTGCAGATCGAACCCGTGCGCCGTCGCTATACCCATGAAGAGCAGGAGCACCTGAAGGATCTTTTCGGAGAACCCGAGCGCTGGGGCAAATCCGTGCATTCCCTGCTGTGGACCAACGCCAACGTAAATGTTCCTGCGTTCGACGGCAGCACCGTCATTGATGTCCCGGTCCCATGCACCTTTGATTTCAACGTAGCGGTCACCAAGTACATTCACGGACTCGAGGCAGGCGAGATTTCGACCACGCTTCTCTTCAGCGGAACCATCTTCCACTCCGGGCGCATGGGCCTGCAGATCGCACAGATCCCATGGAACAGCGAAGCCAACTTCCGTCTTCCCGTGCAGGTATGGAAAGAGATGATGGACATCTACTATCCGAATACCGCATGGCTGTGCCTGCAGCGCGATGTCTTTGAAAAGCTCAACAAGTTCAAATCGCAATACGGAATTCCAACCTGGGAGCAGACTCTTGAACGCATGCTGGAGCGGACCGAAGAGGTGAAATCGTGAATCGTGAAATCGCCAAGAAGGTCGCCGACGCAGTCCTGTTCGAAGGCCACATGCTCTACCCTTACCGGCCCTCTGCCATCAAGAACCGGCAGCGCTGGACCTTCGGCATTCTCTTTCCCTCCGCCTACCCTGAAGTGAGTAGCGGAACCGAACGGCGCGAGATGCACTCGGAATTTCTGCTCGAAACCGAAGACGATGCCAAGCTTCAAATCAAACTACGCTTTCTGCATCTCCTAGCCCGGCAGGTCGGCAAGGCACTCAACGATTCCACTATAGAGTGCCGCTTCGAGCCCGTACCATCTCTGCTCATAGACGACCGCCTGATCGAGAGCTGGGACGAAGCCATCGAGCGCTCCGTAGTCTTCGATTTGTCATTGCCCGCATCCGGCGAGCAATTTGAGTTCAGCTTTCCCGGCAGCGGCGAGACCGAACCACTGCACAACTCGGCCGGACAGATTGTTGGCAGTATCAGCCGCACACAGCAAGAAATCAAGGGCTCCATTGCAGTGGTGTCAGAGGAACTCCGCGCTGGCGTTATCAAGCTCTCCATCGATGTTACAAATAACTCCGCTGTTCACACCGCCGACCCGCTCGACCGCAACTCCGCCCTACTCCGATCATTGCTCTCGGCCCACACCATCATCACCGCGAGCGAAGCGAATTTCGTCTCGCTGCTCGATCCTCCTAATGCATTGCAGGATGCGGTCGCGACTTGCAAGAACGTCGGCAATTTCCCCGTTCTTGTCGGCCAGCAACCGGAGCGTGACATGCTGCTCTGTTCACCAATTGTCCTTTACGACTACCCGCAGATCGCGCCCGAGAGTTCAAACGATTTCTTCGACGCCACTGAAATGGACGAGATGCTCACCTTACGCATCATGACCCTGACCGATGAAGAGAAGAGCGAGATGCGATTTGCAGACGAACATGCCCGCAACCTTCTTGAGCGCACGGAGCAAAACGCACGCGAGCAATTGATGAGGACCCACGGCACCATCCGCAGTATGCGTCCCGTGAGTGAGAAACCATGACCGAGTGGAACGTAGATTGGAACCCGCTGGCTGAAGAGCCCGAGCACAAGCCGGTCGAGAGTATCACCCTTAGCGGCGTCATCGTTAAGCTTGGAGATCGCGTGCGCCTGCGCCCGCAAAAGACCGCGGACATCATGGACATGGCGCTCAAGGGCAAGGTCGCCATCGTGGAGGCCATTGAATGCGACTTCGATAATCGCACCCATCTCGCAGTTGTACTCGAAGACGATCCAGGCCGCGATCTCGGAATGATGCGCCAGCCCGGACACCGCTTCTTCTTCTCCCCCGAAGAAGTCGAACCGCTATCGCTTTCCGACGAGGTCCCGCATGAGCGATGACGTTCGCAACATGATCCTGGTCGCCGGAGTCGGCAACATCTTCCTAGGCGACGATGCCTTCGGTGTTGAGGTCGTCCAGCGCCTTGCCACTCGCAAGTTGCCGTCGAATGTGCGCGTCACCGATTTCGGCATCCGCAGCTACGACCTGGCCTACGCATTGATGGAGCCATGGGAACTGGTGATCCTGGTTGACGCGGTTCCACTCAACGACGTGCCAGGTACCGTTTACCTCATCGAACCCGAGCTACCGAAGGCAGGCGAACGCCCCGCCGCCGGTTTCGATGGACACACCATGAACCCGGCCAGTGTCCTTCAACTCGTCAGCAGCCTCGGAGGCAAGGTGGGCCGCATGCTGGTGGTCGGATGTCAGCCCGCAAGCGTGGAGGCCGATGAAGATGGACAAATGGGCCTCAGCGAACCGGTGCAGGCCGCGGTGGATGAAGCAATCCGTATGATCGAAGAAATCATCGCACGCAATCGTAGAACAACAGCGGCCTAGCCGCGCAAAGGAGAAGTTATGTCCGTCAAGAACGCCGTTAAGTGGGGAACCGTTGCCGCGACCATCTACTCGCTGTTTCTCTTCCGTGGCGACATTCAGCGTTACGTGAAAATGAAGATGATGTAAGTGGAAAGGGTGGCCGCCTGGCCACCCTTCTTCACTTCAGCTTTACACAACGAAGAACTTCTACCCGCACAGCACAGCGCCGCCGTTTACATTCAGCACTTCTCCGCTGATATGCCGCGCCCAGTCCGAGGACAAGAACACCACCGGATTCGCGATGTCGTCCGGCGTAGCAATTCGCCGCAGCGGAATCGAGTGCGCAATCTCTTCATAACGTCCGCTCCGTTCAAATTCCGGACGGTTCAGTTCCGTATCCACCCATCCCGGAGCCACACAGTTCACTCGAATCTGGGGTGCCAATTCGCTCGCCAGCGACTTAGCGAAGCTAATCTGGCCGCCCTTCGAAGCTGCGTAATTGCTGTATCCCGCCTCACCGCGCTGGCCTGCCGTTGAACTGATGATGGTAATCGCGCCTCGTCCGCCGCGCTTCAATTCCGGCACGGCTGCATGGCAAATTGCCCAAGTGCCTTTCAGATTCGAATTCAGCACGCGATCCCAGAGTTCCTCGTTGAGATGTTCAATCGGAGCGCCTTCCCAGATTCCCGCGTTTGCCACCACGATATCGAGCTTTCCAAATGCCTTCACTGCTTCCTGCACCAGCTTCTGCGAAGTCTCCACGCTGGTGATATCGCCGCGCACGGCGATCGCCTGTCCGCCGCTTGAATGCACAAAATCCAGTACTTCTTCCGCCGCGCAATCCGCTTGCAGATAGTTCAATACAACCTGCGCTCCGGCTTCCGTCAGCCGCTCCACAATCGCGCGCCCAATCCCACGCGAGCCTCCGCTAACGATCGCGACCCTATCTTCCAGCAGCTTTCCCGGCGACAACCGTACTGCCGGTGCTTCTGTGAATGTGTCACGCAATGTTTCAGGCAACGTCGCCATTGCGTTCTCCTTCTTCTACTCCGATTCCAACGCTGCGAAAGGAGTCGAGTGCGTGCCCATCATCGCTGACGAAATCCTTCAGCACACTAATCAATTTGTCCGGCTCTGCCAAAAATGAATCGTGCCCATGCGAGGAGACAATTTCTTCGTACTGGCAATCCACTCCGGCCGCGCGAAGTTCCTCGGCAAATGCGCGCACATCGCTCTCCGGAAACAGCACATCGCTCGAAATGCCGAACAGCAGCACCTTGGCGCGAACCCGTTGCCACGCCTCGCCATCCCAATCCCTCTGGGGATCAAACAAGTCCATCGCGCGCGTGATCGTCAAATATGCATTGGCGTCGAAGCGCTCCCAGAAAAGCTTTCCCTGATATTCGAGGTAACCGGCGATATCAAAGCGGCCCTCCACCGACTCCCATGGCGCCGTTCCCTTGCGGTCTGCCTTGCGGCCGTGACGTTCGTGGAAAAGCTCCGCGGACTTATACGTACACATTGCGATCCCGCGCGCCTGCGCTAATCCCGCACGCGGGCCCGGCCCGTCGTAGTAGTCCCCGCCACGCCATTCCGAATCCAGTCGAATCGCCTCACGCTGCAGATGATTCAATGCCAGTCCCAGCGCGCTGAGTTGCGTCGTTCCCATGGCAATCACGCGATCCACCCATTCCGGAAACTCCACCGCCCACTGCAATGCCTGCATTCCGCCAATCGAGGGCCCGATCACCGTCTTCAAATGCCGGATGCCTAATTCCTGCAATCCGATCTTTTCCGCCCTCACCCAGTCGCGCACAGTGACCTGCGGAAACGTCACGCCGTAAGGCTTTCCCGTCGCCGGATCAAGCGAAGCAGCGCTGGTCGAGCCATAACAGGAGCCGATCACGTTGAAGCACACGACGCACTCGCGCTCCAGGTCGAAGACCCTGGTTAACAGATCGGGCCACCACTGGTCCACCCGCGCCGAACCTGACAGCGCATGGCAGACCAGCGTTACGTTGCTGCAGTCCTCGTTCGGCTCGCCATAGATTGCATAGCGCAGGTTCACGCTCGCTAGAGTTCTGCCGCTCTCCAATTTGAACGGACATCGCTTCGTGATCGAAACCGTGCCTTGGGTTAAGTGAAGATTGGCTAAGTTCGTCGCCATGGCTATTTTCCTGCTCCCCGGCCTGCCGGCTCCGGCAGCGTATGCTTCGTCCCGTTCGCCGCTTCAATCGCCTGTGCGAGGTCGTCGACAATGTCCCGCACGTCTTCAATGCCCACAGAGAGCCGCACCAGTTCCGGCGTCACGCCCGTATCGGCTTGTTCGGTTTCTGAAAGCTGCTGGTGAGTAGTAGAGGAGGGATGAATAATCAGCGACTTTGCATCGCCGATGTTTGCTACGTGGCTAAACAGTTTCACCGAATCGATCAGCTTGCGACCGGCCTCGTAGCCACCCTTAATGCCAAATGTAACCAGCGCGCCGCTGCCGGTGGGGAGATACTTCTTGGCCCGCGCATAATATTTGCTCGACTCCAGCCCCGGATAATTCACCCACTCCACGCCGGGATGTGTCTCCAGGTAATTCGCTACCTTTAGCGCATTCTCCGAGTGGCGTTCCAGCCTCAAATGCAGTGTCTCTGCGCCTTGCAACAGCAGGAACGAACTAAACGGCGAAAGCGCCGCGCCCGTGTCGCGCAATCCCTGTACCCGCGCCTTCAGAATGAATGCCAGGTTTCCAAACGCCGTCGTGTAGCTGATGCCGTGATAGCTCGGATCGGGATCGACGAAATCCCGCTTGAATCGCGGCGATGCCGTCCAGTCGAAGCGGCCTGCATCCACGATAATGCCGCCAATCGTGGTTCCATGTCCGCCAATGAACTTCGTCGCGGAGTTCACCACGATATCCGCGCCCCACTCAATCGGACGCGTCAGTGCCGGAGAAGCCGACGTGTTGTCGATCACCAGCGGAATTCCATTGTCGTGCGCAATCTTTGCCAGCGTCTCGATGTCGGCCACGTCCAGCTTCGGATTTCCCAAGGTCTCCGTATAAACTGCCTTGGTCTTCGCATTGATCGCCGCGCGCAATCCATCAAAATCATCGGCATCCACGAACTTCACTACGATTCCCAGACGTGGCAGCGTGTAGTGGAACAGGTTGTAGGTGCCGCCGTAGAGCGATGTCGTCGAGACGATCTCGTCGCCTGCTCCGGCTAGCGTCGTAATTACCAGTGTCTCCGCCGCCTGCCCTGAAGCCGTCGCCAAACCAGCCACGCCGCCTTCCAGCGCCGCAATCCGGTTCTCGAATACATCGGTAGTCGGATTCATGATGCGGGTATAAATGTTTCCGAATTCCTGCAATCCGAAGAGTCGCGCAGCGTGGTCGCTGTCGTCAAACACATAGCTGGTGGTCTGGTAAATAGGCACCGCGCGTGCCTTCGTGGTCTTATCCGCGCTCTGGCCGCCGTGGACGGCAATCGTGGCAAGCTGTTGTTTCTTCTCGTTTTCCGGCATCGCGTGTGCTCCTATTCCAAATTTTTCGTACAAAACAGAAACGACCCAGGCACTCTGCCGTGGGTCGTTTGGAAACTCTTGATATCGCTTTGCTAGTGTTTATCTAAGCTTTCGCGAATTCTCGAGCGCGCCCACGGCGGTACGCATGCACATCGTGTGCATACACATGGCCATGGCCGTAATAACGAGGATCGCGCTCAACATCATTCTGCGTTTCTACAGGAATTCGGTCTGCCCTGTCAAGCTGGAAAAGTAAGAACACTGAGTTTTCGCTGGAGTTTTCAGCAGCATTGCCGATAGCTTTCTCTGGAGACTTGCATGAAGATTGGCTGGATTCTCGCCCTGCTCTGCTGCAACATTCCCTCCTTTGCTCTCCATGGCGCAATGGAAAAGGCCACTGTCAACGCAATGCGAAAAGTTCCCTGCGTGGAGATCCAGAGCAGCGGTGGGGGAGGCATGCTGTCAGGGTTTGCCGGAGTCCCCGGCGGGACCGTGGATGAGTGTGTCGAGTACGAACTTCGTACCAATAAAGTCAGCTACATCGTCCGCCCACACCGCACAATTCTGCTTATGCTCGGCGCCGATGTCTCAATCAAACTCGCCGAAAGTGAACTTCTCCTGCAGATCCGCGAGGGAGCAAAAGAGATCCGCTGCGTCGTGATCTCAATGTCCTTACGTTCCGAAGCCGAGAAGCGGGAGGGGAACCGCCCGTATCCACGAAATTGCTACGCCGAATCCGGACGACAGATACCCTGCCCCGAGTAGCCGGAAAATATCCGTCGATCCGGAGAGTGTACGATTTCTTTCAACGCAAAGGGCGCGGGATGAATCCGCGCCCTTTGCGTTCCGGTACCTTTCTGACTCAAATGACCATGACTTCCTTATATTCGCCGAACACTTTGCGCATCGCGTCGCAGATTTCGCCAACGGTGGCGTTCTTCTCCACCGCATCGACGATTACCGGCATCAACTTTCCACCATCGCGCGCGGTCTCGTCCACCTTGCGCACTGCCGCGTCTGCAACTCCCTGGTCGCGCTTGGCGCGGAATGCCCGCAAGCGCTCCACCTGGCGACGCTCCAACTCGGGATCCATCTTGAGCAGCATTACAGGCTTTTCGTGCTCCACCTGGAATTGATTCACGCCCACCAAAATCTGTTCCTTGCTGTCCACCGACTTCTGGAACTCGTAGGCGGCATTCTGAATCTCCTGCTGCACGTAGCCGCGTTCAATCGCCTTCAGCGTTCCGCCCATGGCATCGATCTTTCCAAGATACTCATCGGCGCGCTTTTCGATTTCATTCGTCAGCGTCTCGACGTAATACGACCCGGCGATCGGATCAATCGCAGCCGTCACGCCGCTCTCATATCCAATGATCTGCTGGGTGCGCAGAGCGATGCGAGCCGAGTCTTCCGTCGGCAGCGCCAGCGCCTCGTCGAACGAGTTCGTATGCAGCGACTGGGTGCCGCCCAGTACCGCCGCCAATGCCTGCAACGCCGTGCGCACAATGTTGTTCTGTGGCTGCTGTGCCGTCAGCGTCGAACCGCCCGTCTGGGTGTGGAAGCGCAGCATCAGCGCCTTTGGTGATGTAGCGCCAAAGCGCTCACGCATGATCTTTGCCCACATGCGGCGCGCTGCGCGGAATTTCGCAATCTCTTCCAGGAAGTTATTGTGGCAAGCAAAAAAGAACGAGAGTCGCGGAGCGAATTCGTTCACATCGAGTCCCGCGTCCACCGCCGCCTGTACATAGGTAATTCCGTCGGCCAGCGTGAATGCTACTTCCTGCACTGCGGTCGAGCCCGCTTCGCGCATGTGGTAGCCGCTGATCGAAATCGTGTTCCACTCCGGTACATTCTCTTTGCAGTACGCAAAGATGTCGGTAATCAGCCGCATCGCTGCCGTTGGAGGATAGATATAGGTGCCGCGTGCAATGTATTCCTTCAGCACATCGTTCTGAATCGTGCCGCCCAATTTCTTCGTGTCGAACCCGTTGCGCTTTGCAACTGCTACATAGAGCGAGAGCAGTACCGCAGCCGACGAATTGATGGTCATCGAAGTGGTGACCTTCTCCAGGTCAATGCTGTCGAAAAGACGCTGCATGTCTTCGATCGTGTCGATCGCCACGCCCACCTTGCCAACTTCGCCGAGCGCAAACGGGTTGTCGCTGTCGTAACCAATCTGCGTTGGCAAATCGAATGCCACCGACAGTCCCGTCGTGCCCTGACTGAGTAGGAAGCGATACCGCTTGTTGCTCTCTTCTGCGTCGCCCATTCCGGCGTATTGACGCATGGTCCAGAGGCGTCCGCGATACATCGTCGGCTGCACGCCCCGCGTATAAGGGAAGCTGCCCGGCGCATTCAGCTCTTTTTCATAGTTGAAGTCAGACAGGTCGGTAGGGGTATAAAACGGGTTGACGACGATGTGGGATGTAGTTTGAAAGACTTTTTCCGGCTTCTTAGTCGCTGCTGATTTTTCAGACATTGGCCTGCCTCTGGGCTTAAATTCTTGTACGCTTCCGGCGTGCTCGCCAGAAGGAACTCAATCCAAAATACAAAAACATTGCGCCAATAATTCCAGCCACAACGACCCGTTCCAATCCAACCTGGTGGATCGCATACTTCTTATATTCGCGAAGAAAGGCGCTAATGATGATTACGGTAAAGCAAAGGAATATGAATCCGCTTACTTCCAGAAACAACACACGAAGTGTGCCCAGCACCGACCCGAGAAAAGCAGTAGCGCCCGAGCGGACCCCGCGAAAAATTCGCTTGTTCCGGCCCGGTGTTCCACGCAACTGCCGGAAGGCGGTTCCTGCGCCAGAGCCCAGTATGGCGCCCAGCGAGGAGTGTCTTTCGGGTGACCGTGCATCACTCATGACGACATTGTAACGCCCATACCCGCAGCTCCGGCAGGGGCAATCGTCACAACTCCCATATTTAGGGCAATTCGCCCTGCAACTTCGAGAAAATCCCCTCAAATAACTTAAAGCTCCACTGCGGCATCTAATACAGACGTAGGGCCTTCAACTGGAGAATTTATTGTGGACCAAAAACTCGAAAGGCTCATGAAGCAGCTCGGGGAAGCTATTAACGAATCTATTTCCGACTCGGAGCAGATCGCCGAAGTCATTTCGCGCATTAAAACCGACGGTTATGACATCTTTGTCGTGCTGGAAGCCACCGTGGGATTCAACAAGCGTGAAGCTGAAAACACTCTAGCCGCGCCCTCGGAAGGCGAACCAGAGTTGAAAATGAGTTCTCAGGACGCGCGTTTCCTCAAGTCTCTCAGAATTTCTGTCGACCCTAAACCCGGCCGCAACGAAAAGGCCGCATAGCGTCTTTTCGCGCCGGTCTGGCGTTCTCACATTCAACTTCTGAAGAGGGTGGTCTCCTGTGCTACCATCCTCTGTTGTTGTTGCGGCATATTTCAAACTTCAACTTTGCTTATTCAGCACGCGTTCGGTGCTGCACTCACGCACTCTTCAGTTCAAAACTCTTCAGTCAGGATAGAAGATGAAGGACACTCTGGGAGTTTTACTAGCTGGTGGTGCAGGCGAGCGACTTTATCCGCTCACCCGCGACCGGGCTAAACCTGCCGTTACGTTCGGCGGCATCTATCGAATCATCGACATTACGCTTTCCAACTGCATTAACTCCAACCTGCGCCGGGTCTATATCCTCACGCAGTACAAGGCACTCTCTCTCAATCGCCACATCCGCGAAGCCTGGCAAATTGTTGCCAGCGAGCTCGGAGAGTTCGTTGAGATCCTGCCACCCATGAAGCGCGTCAGCGAAGATTGGTACAAGGGCACAGCCGATGCCGTTTATCAGAACATTTATTCCATCGGCAGCGAGCGTTCCAAGTACGTTCTCATCCTTTCTGGCGACCACATCTACAAGATGAACTACGAGTTGATGCTCGAGCAGCATCAGCAATCCGGCGCTGATGTCACCCTCGCAACCATCCTCATTGATCCCAGCGAGTCGCGTCAGTTCGGAGTGGTTGAGCTCGCCCATGATGGCCGGGTGACTGGATTCCAGGAAAAGCCGAAGAAGACGGACCTACGCTCCCCCTACAATCCGAACATGCTCTCTGCTTCCATGGGCATTTATCTTTTCAACACCGATGTGCTCATCCCCGCCCTGCTCAAGGACGCCGAAGATCCGGAGTCGCGTCACGATTTCGGTTACAACATCCTTCCCAAGATGGTGGATGACTACAAGGTGTACTCGTTCAATTTCATTGACGAGAACCGCAAAGAGGCCCTTTACTGGCGCGACGTGGGCACTCTTGAGGCCTACTATGATGCCAATATCGATCTTGCCTCGGTCTCCCCAGTCTTCAACCTCTACGACCAGAGCTGGCCGATTCGTGGCTACCAGCGTCAATATCCGCCGGCCAAGTTCGTTTTCGCCGAGCCGGGTCGCACCGGCCTTGCCATCGATTCCATTATCAGCCAGGGATGCATTGTCTCGGGCGGCACTGTCCGCACCAGCGTGCTTTCTCCCGATGTACGCGTGAATTCCTACTCTGAAGTTGATTCCAGCATTCTGTTCAGCCACGTGAATGTGGGCCGCCACTGCCGTATTCGCAAGGCCATCATTGACCGCGACGTGCAGCTTCCTGAGGGGACAGTCATCGGTTATGACACTGAGGCGGATCGCCAGAAGTACTTCGTGACCGAAAGCGGCATTACGGTCGTCACCCGCGACTACTCGCTCTTTGAAAGCCCGGTCGCCGTTGACTACTACACCAGCGACTAATATCCATTAACGCGAGGGGCCCGGATACGTCTGGGCCTTTTGCTTTGTTCTAAGCGCTGCATCCCGCTGGCACCCGGCCCTTGTCTGGAATGATTCTGAAATGGGATTTTTGTCAGTTCCCCGGATAGTTCGACCGGGCGAGTTCAGCCAGCATCAAATAGGTATGGTCAAGGCTCCCGCATGAACAAGATGCTCGCTGCTGCACAGTGCTTCCTGGTACTCGCATTTTTCGCAGCGGGCGCAACCGCTACCACCTGCGATGTGGACGCTGGCTATCACCAGATGTACAATCTCGATTTTCCGGGAGCCCACCAGACGTTCCAGCTCTGCGAATCGGAGCATCAGCGCGATCCGCTGCCTCACGTCTCCAACGCAGCGGCCTATCTTTTTTCCGAGTTCGATCGGCTCCACATCTTGGAGGTCGAACTTTTTACCGACGACTCGCGTTTTGATTCCCGAAACAAACCTAAGCCCGACCTCACCGTGCGCGATGCCTTTATGTCCGAACTTTCGCATGTCGAGACCCTGACTCAGCCGATTCTCGCCGCCAATCCCCATGACCGCGATGCTCTCCTCGCCCAAGTGCTTGCCAACGGATTGCGAAGCGATTACGCAGCCATGATTGAAAAGCGGAACCTCGCCAGCCTCGGCTATATGAAGACTTCGCGCAAACTAGCCCAGCGCCTGCTTCAACTCGATCCGTCCTGCTATGACGCATACCTTGCCGTGGGAGTAGAGAATTATCTGTTGGGAGTTTCACCCGCGCCCGTGCGATGGATGCTGCACCTCGGAGGAGCGGAAACCGACAAGGACGCCGGAGTTGCAAGACTCAAAATGACCGCCGCCCATGGCCGTTATCTCGCGCCCTTTGCTCGCCTGCTGCTGGCCGTCGCCGCTCTCCGTGATCACGACAGCACAACCGCACGAACTCTACTGGCCGGACTCAGCCGCGATTTCCCCAATAACCAGCTCTACGGACGCGAGCTCGCCCGCATTCCAAAATGACAACTGCTGGGCTCAATTACCAACGCAGCAATACGAGTTCCGCGCAGAATCCCGGTCCCATCGCCGCCAGAATCGAATAGCTTCCCGCCGGGGGACGCCGTTCGCGCACGAAGCTCTCCAATACCACCAGCACGGATGCAGAAGACAGATTCCCCACATTGCGCAACGCTTCCCAGGAAGCATCCAGTGCCCCCTTCGGCAGCTCTAGAGCCTCGGCCGTCGCTGCCAGAACCTTCGGCCCGCCGGTATGCATAATCCAGCTATGAATGTCAGCTTTCGTCAGCCCATTGCTCTTCAGAAAATTGCAGACGTCGCTGGCCAGATGCTGAAAGACCATATCCGGAACGCTGGGCGAGAGCACGATACGGAATCCCTTCTCTGAAATATCCCAGCCCATTACTTCCTCCGTGTTGGGATAGAACGAGGAAGACGTCGCCAGCACCTGTGGCCCCTCGGTCGTCAAATCCGCACCTGCGACAATTACCGCAGCCGCACCATCCCCAAACAAAGCCGAGGAAATCAGGTTCGCCACCGAGAGATCATCCCTCTGCCAGGTCAGCGAACACAATTCCACCGAGATCAATGCAGCAGCCTGCTCAGGAAACGCGCGAACGTAATCAGCAGCCCGGGCGATTCCCGCGGCGCCAGCAACACATCCCAGCCCAAAGATCGGAATTCGTTTTACATTCAGCGGCAATTTAACTCGGTTGATAAGCCTTGCCTCAATCGATGGGCTGGCAACTCCCGTGACGGAAACAAAAAAGAGCGCACCGATGTTGTCCAGGGTCAGCCCCGCTGCTTCCACCGCCCTGAGCAAAGCCTTTTCCGCCAGTTCCTCGGCTGCGCGGATCCATTCATTGTTTGCCTTACCCCATGTATCCATCGGCAGATAGCCGTCCAGCGGAAGAACAAAATGACGCTGATCCACCCCGACTCGTGACATCATCCGGCTTAGAATTCCAGGGTTCGGTACCTTGTCGTCCCATTGCGATTTCAACGCTTCCGCTACTTCTCTCTGGGTGAAGCAATACTTGGGATAGGCCGTCGCTACTCCGCTGATACGCATTCTATGTTTGCCTTGCAAACTGGATTTTCAGAACTGTCAGCCATCTATACTGAGAATATCCTGCTCGCTCCGACGGAGCTCTGAAGCAGCCGAGTAAGCAATGCCTGATATCGCATTACACTCTCGATGAAAGCTCAAACGCGACCATCTTACATCCACCTTAATACCAATGTGCATGAACTTTCTCAAGAGATTCAAAGTTATCGATGTTTGACAATGAGCCTCGCTCTGACATATAAAACATCACCTTGGGAAATTCGCTTTCCAAGAGCCTTTGGGTGTCCTGCGCGCTTCAAGTCCTTTAATCTACTTAACGAACTCTCCTCGAGAGCTGGCACTTTTACCTACCGGAATCGTTCTTTAATCTCAGGAGGCTTCAATGGCCGACGCACAGGCGAAGTTAAAAAAGCTGGAAGACGCGGGTATTCTCGAACGGAAACATTTTAGCGCTGAGGAGATGGCCCTCATCGATAAGATCGACGATGATGAGATAGCAGTTCTCATCCGGCTGCGCCAGAAACTTGGCCCCGCGGCTGAGGGCAAAAATCACATTCGTCCAAACTTCATCGTGTAATCAGCCCAAGGTTCGCTGGCCAGTATGCGCCACACGACCTGCTAGCAAAATGGTGCTCCGTGAATAGAGTTGCTGGGCTGTCAGACTTGCAGAGTTCACAACCGGATAACGACGAGCAGCATTCAGCATCGCTCGGCTCCCTGTTGTGGTTAAAAATCGAACTTTCTCAGCGGCTTTTGAATACAGCGGCCCAGCAGTTCTGGTTGTCTGAAAACGTTGCACAGCTCTTCCCTTCTTTTCTCCTCGATCTCTATTCGCTGGTAAGCTGCAGCGTGCCCTTGATGCGCGCGGCTTACCAGCGCGCCTCAGAACTTGCCCCCACCGACTTACTTGGGGCTAAAACCGCACCCTACCTGAGGGAACACATCGAAGAAGAAACTCACCATGACGAGTGGCTTCTCGATGATCTTGCAGCCAGCGGCATGGAACGCGCCAAGGTCGCGAACTGCTGGCCCTCTGCGAGTGTCGCGTCGCTGGTTGGCTCACAATACTGCTGGATTCACCACGCTCATCCTGCCGCTATCTTCGGCTATCTCGCCGTCATTGAGGGAAACCCGCCTCTTGCCGAGCACTTGGACGAACTCCAGCTACGTACCGGATTCCCTCCCGAAACCTTTCGCTGCCTGTACCAGCATGCAGCCGACGATGTGGAGCATCTCAAAGAGTTGCGAGCAACGATCGTCTCGCTACCATTGAGTCCACAACACGAATCGCTGATCGCTACCAGCGCATATGCCACCGCAGACGGCCTGATCCGCATCTTCGAAGACATGAAAGCAAGAGCGGAACCGACTCACCAGTAACGGAGGTTGGACTGTGACCGAAGGCACGATTGCACACTATCGAGTTCTCCACGAACTTGGTCGCGGCGGTATGGGAGTAGTGTGCAAGGCGGAAGACGTTCGACTCAGGCGTATGGTCGCCCTGAAATTTCTACCTACGCATCTCGTAAAAGACACGGTTCGAAGAGAGCGCCTGCTGCGAGAAGCACGCGCCGCCTCCAGCCTCGACCACCCCAACATCTGCACTATTCATGAGGTGGAGGAAACCCCCGACGGACAGATTGTGCTTGTCATGGCTTACTACGATGGCGAAACTCTATCCGCGCGCATCGAACGCGGACGCCTGGAGTTGAACTCCGCCGTGGCGATCACGCGCAGCATTTTATGCGGCCTCAAACACGCACACGAGCGCGGCGTAATCCATCGTGACATCAAGCCTTCCAACGTAATCCTGACCGCCAGCGGAGAGGTGAAGATCGTTGATTTCGGCTTGGCGAAGCTCGCCGACAACACCGAATGCCTCACTGAAACGGACGCGCTGCTTGGCACGGTCGCCTATCTCCCGCCCGAGCTTCTCAAAGGGCAGGAAACAGATCACCGCGGCGATGTATGGTCTTCTGGTGTGGTCTTCTACGAGATGCTCGCCGGTAAGCCTCCCTTCACCGGCGCAAATTCCTACGTTGTGTTGCACTCAATCATGCACGACGAAGTACCATCCATCCTGTCGCACCGTCCCGAACTTCCATCAGCGGCCCACGCTGTGCTTCTTCGGGCTCTGGCAAAAAATCGCAGCGACCGATACCAAAGCGCCCATGAGTTTATCGTTGACCTCGACCGATTGAGTGGTATCTCTTCCGCATCGGGATTGTCAGCCCAGATCCTGCCCGTCACAAGCACCTCGCAAGAGAAGTCGATTGTGGTGCTCCCATTCACGGCGCTCGGTTCCGATGCCCAGGGCGAAGTCTTCAGCGACGGTCTTACAGATGAAGTGATTACCGATCTTTCCGCAATCTCCCACCTAAGAGTTATCTGCCGGACTTCAGCAATCCGCCTCAAAGGCGCCACCGATGATCTCAAGAAACTAGCTTCCGAATTGAACGTGCAGTACGTAATGGAAGGCACTGTACGCACCATCGGCAACACTCTTCGCGTGAACGCAAAGCTGATCAACCCAGCAACTGATTCGTTACTCTGGGCTGAGAAGTTTTCAGGAACCCTGGAAGACGTTTTTGCCATTCAGGAAAGCTTGTCGCGAAAAATCGTTGAAGCTCTCAAACTCAAATTGAGTCCCTCTGAATCTTTGCGTCTCGGCGAAAAACCCATACAGGACATCCGCGCCTACGAGTTCTATCTCAAGGCCAAGCAGGAGATCCTTTCGTACTCACGTGAAGGACTGGAGCGAGCGCTCGATTACCTCGATCGAGGTGAAAAGATCGTCGGTGAAAATGTCCTGCTGCTCTCCGCCATGGGCCAGGTGCACTGGCAATTCGTAAATGCCGGCATCTCCACCGACCCCGAACATCTGATCAACGCCGAGCGCTGCGGCCGGCGCATTCTCCAACTCGACGAAGATTCCGGGCACGGCCATCGCCTCTTGGGATTGGTCGACGTAGCCCAGGGTCGTACGCAGGAAGGGGTTCGCCTGCTGAAGAAGTCGCTTGAAAGCAATCCGAACGATCCTGACACCCTTAGCTGGCTATGTGCCATTTGTAGTCTGAGTGGCAAAGGATATGCCGTCACCGAAATGGCGCAAAGATTGATTGATGTCGATCCACTAACGACAATGTGGCAAATGGTCCCCGGCATCGTCGCCATGCTTTCCGGCGAATTCGGTCGCGCCCTGCCCCCGTTCGACCGGGCTCTGAAAAGTGACCCGCAGAATCCAATGCTTCGACTGGCCCACGCCCAGGTTCTTGCCCTCAACGGTCGCGTTGAGGAAGCTGTCACTCAACTCGTGGCACTGTCGCGCGAAGCGGAAGGAAACTTCTTCGCTCAACTCGGAACCTTCTACGGTCACGCGTTGAGCGTTAACAGAGCTGCAGCGCTTGGCTGCCTGAACGAGAATCTGAAATCCGCCGCTGCCTCCGACTTGAACTACGCCTGGCTCATGGCGCAGGGCTTCGCACTGATTGATGAAAAAGAAACTGCCATGGAGTGGCTAAACATCGCCATTAATCGCGGGTTCATCAACTTCCCATTACTGCATCATCTCGACCCATTCCTGCAGAACCTGCGTGGGGAACCCGCCTTTACCCGCCTCATGCAGAGCACCCGGGAACAGTGGGAAGCCTTCGAGGTTTGAGCATGAATCGCACGGCACCCGCCGACTCTCTTCGAACCGTGCTCCACGACAGCGTGCACGTGCCTCTACATGGCGAACAGCAGACCGGCACCACGGATCCCAACTCTGAATTGCAGATCACCCTTCTCCTGCGCCGTCGCCGCCAACTGCCCGACTTGCACTCGTCACTCGGCAACAAACCTCTGCGGCACCGGAAACATCTGACACATGAAGCTCTCACCGCTGAACATGGGGCGATCCCCAGCGACATCGCCCTCATCGAGCGCTTCGCCCGCAATCATCATCTTGAACTCTGCAAAACCGATCTTCACCGCCGTGCGGTCGTCCTGAAAGGCAGCGCTGCCGCTCTCGAGCAAGCCTTCGACGTGAAGCTCGTCGAGTTCCAACATCCCCGAGCAAGCTTTCGCGCAACAAGTGGACCCGCCAGTGTGCCGAGCGAGTTGAGCGGCATCGTGTGTAGCGTGCTCGGGCTGAACACGCGCCCATGTGCAAGACGTCCCGCGGTTCACCACGAAAACACGATCAAGCCTTTCTGGACAGTGCGCGAGTTAGCGGACGCATACGGTTTCCCCCAAAATCTCACCGCACAAGGACAGACAATTGCGCTCATCGAACTTGGCGGTGGATACCACGAAGACGACTTGCGACAGTTCTTCCACAGCATCAACATGCCGGTTCCACCCGTTCGTTGTGTTTCCATTGACGGCGTGCAAAACTCGCCCGCACCCATGGACCAGATAAAACAATTCCTCGAGGTCGTACAAGGCAAACGCAAAATTTCCGAGGTACCCGATGATACTCTAGCCGCCGCACAGTGCACAGTCGAAGTGACCATGGACATTGAGCTTGCCGCCGCCTTCGCCCCAGGCGCCGAAATCTTGGTTTACATGGCACCTGCCAACGAACAGGGAATTTACAACGCAATCAGCAAGGCCATCAGCACCAACGACAACCTTCCCTCCGCGCTATCGATCAGTTGGGGCGAGCCGGAAACCGGAATTTCCCCGGCCTACTTGCACGCCGTTGACGAAGTGCTGCGAGACGCTGCGATGCTAGGCGTAACCGTCTGCACTTCGTCCGGAGATGAAGGAGCCATGAATGGTTCCACCGATGGCCATCCTGCCGTGAACTTCCCGTCCAGTAGCCCTCATGTTCTGAGCTGCGGCGGCAGCAGGATCGAAGCCGTTACCCGCGACACCGTCCATGAAACCGCGTGGAACTGCACTCTGCACGGAATACACGGCGCAACCGGCGGGGGCATAAGCCGAAAGTTCGAAGCGCCTGCTTGGCAGCACGGACACTCGATTCCTCCTGGCCCTACCGGAGCCGCAGGCCGGGGCGTCCCCGACGTTGCCGGACCGGCCGACCCGCATCGCGGCTGCGAGATCATCGTAGGCGGAGAGTCCTGTTCCTCGGCCGGTACCAGCGCGGTGGCTCCTCTGTGGGCGGCGCTGATCGCCTGCATCAATGCAAGACTGCGCCTGCGATCCGGATTCATAACACCTCTGCTCTACGAACTCTCAAAACCCGACACGAAAACAAAGAGCCCCCTGAGAGACATCACCTCTGGCAACAATGGCTTCTATGATGCTGGCCCCGGCTGGGATGCGTGCACCGGCCTTGGCTCCCCAATCGTCGAGCAACTCATCGAGGCATTGCGGTAAATAAATGCACGCCCTTCCCGGGAATAAATCCGGTCATTCTGAGTTACCCTCATTGAGCCGTGGCTGAAACGAATAGCGATTCCGGATCATTCGAAGAGCTGGTGATGCCGCTGTTCGCCCGCTTGTATAACTTCGCGCACTGGCTCACGCAAGATCGCAGCGAAGCGGAGGATCTCGTGCAGGAAACTTGCATGAAAGCGCTAAAGGGGTTCAATTCTTTCCGTCAGGGAACCAATTTCCGCGCATGGATTTATCGAATTCTGAGAAACACCTTTCTCACCTCACGCACTGGCCTGAAAGCGGCGACGCTCTCGCTAGATGACGATGAGAACGACTCGACAGAGCCCATCGCAAGCACAACGCCGGAATCAATTCTCCTCGCCAGCGTGGACCAGCAGGCAATTCAGAATTCTCTGGAGAAGCTCTCCGTGCCTTTCCGCGAAGTAATTCTATTGTGTGACGTTGAAGAAATGAGTTACCAGGAAATTTCAGAAACCTTGGCCATTCCAATCGGCACCGTGATGTCCCGTCTGTCACGCGCACGCAGGGCGATGCGATCTTCGCTCAACGATGCTGGTTTCCACGGTGTCTCGCGGGGTACATCGCAATGACATGCGACGAAGTACGGAGCAGGCTTGAGCCTTACGTGGATTCCGAACTCCCTGCCAATGAACTCGCGAACTTCGAAACTCATTTGCGAGACTGCGCCACCTGCTCTGCCGGAGCCCTCAGCCTGCTTCAGATGAAGCTGAAGACGCGTGCTGCCGGATCGCGTTACATCCCCGCTCCGGACTTTCGACTTCGCATCGAGCAGAGCATTCGCCCACGGCGCAGACTCTCGCGGTTCAGCGCTTGGTTCACCGGTAATACTCCGAAGTTCGTCACAGCTGCCGCGCTCGCCGGATTGCTGCTCGTGGCCACACTCATCTGGACTAGTCGCACCGAGCGTGAACACGCCTTCACCGAATTCGCCGACATGCACGTGGCGACCCTGGCCAGCGCCAATCCGGTCGATGTAGTTTCGACCGATCGCCACACCGTAAAGCCCTGGTTCTCCGGAAAACTTCCGTTCACCTTCAATCTTCCGGAATTGCAGAACTCGGAGTTCACCCTCGACGGCGGGCGCGTTACTTACTTCGAGCACAACTCCGGAGCGCAACTCTTATTCACCGTGCGCAAACATTCCTTGTCCGTCTTCATCTTCAAGGAGCCATCGGGAATCGCGTCGATATATCGAGGGACATCCACTTCCACCAAACTCGCTTTCCACATTGAGACATGGAGTGAGGGCGGACTGCGTTACATCGTCATCAGCGACGCGCCAGCCTCTGACGTACACGCCCTCAGCGTGCTCCTCAAGAACGCCGCCCAATGATTCACACATATCGATTTATCATTTCGCAAGATTCGAAGCACTTTTATCCGGCGAAGAAACCAGCTTAAGGTAACGAATGATATCGGCCCGTTCGTCCGCCTTAGGTACATGGAAATCCATCTTGTTATCTTCGACCACGGAATCGGTATCCGTCAGCCACTTGTCGAGTCTTTCTTCGTCCCACACAAAGTGTGCTGATTTCAGCGTCGCTGAATAATCAAAATCCGGAGCAGTTCCTGCCTGTCTTCCGAAGACGCCTGCGAGACGCGGACCTTCTTTGTTGCGATCCAGCGAATGGCACCCCGTGCAGCGCTTCTCAAACAACTGCTTCCCGCGATCCGCATCTCCGTTTGCCTCGCTGATCGCGGGAAACACAACGAACGCCAGCAGCAGCGAGACAACCGCAACTCCGACACGGAGCGCGGCAACACGTCGGCTTAACAGTAGCAAGTTATGCATTTTATCTCCGGTCTCTGCGAGACGCAGCTATTTTGCTTCCTGGTTCAGAAGTCGTTTCCGCTCAACCTTTATCCAGTTTTGAATGAGCTTCCGTTCTGAATCGGAGAGTCGCGCTTCAGGATGCAGCAGTACATATTGTCTCAGCGGCATCTTGCCATCGCGAACCTGGCTCCCGATCTTCGATAAAAGATCGATGCGGCTGTCGATGCCATACTCTTCCCAGCGAGAGAGGTTTAGGTGCTCGCGCCCAGAATGCACATCATGCTCGACCAGCCACGACGCGGGCGCAACGCTGGCGTAGAGAGGCCATTGCGTGCGGTTCGAGTGACAGTCGTTACACTTCCGCGCAAGCAATTCCCGAATTTCATTCGGAGCCGATGCGCCCTCCAGAATCGCTGCACCCTTTGGAGAATCCAAGCGAAGATTCCCCCAAGGGTGCACCAATGAAAGCGCGGCGCCCGCCAACAGCAGCACACCTGCGCTAACTAACATCGTTGAGCTGAGAGATTTCTTTTTGGCTCTCATATGCAGGCGGAACCTATGCCGCTTCAGCCGCGGAATCTGCAGGTTTTAATCCCGTCGATTTCGAGCCTTCCAACGTCGAGTCCACCACCGCTAATTGACCTTTCTGCGCGGCGAAGTGTACGTCTGTCAAGCCCAGCACACCTCGCAGCTTTTCCGCCGGCACTTTCATCGGTCCCGGTGAAGGCGCGGCGCCCGGAGCAGGCTGCGGGAAGGCCGTCGACATCGCAGTGTGAAAAGTCACGTTGCCTTCTACCTTCTGCATCACTTGGTGAATGTGTCCATTCAGCACCGTGAGCGAACCAAAGCGCTTCAGTGACATCAGCGCCTGTTCGCTATCTGCTGTGCTCCACCCCCACTCGGGATACACTGCCCAGAGCGGAATATGTGCAAACAATACAACCGGAGTACTGCTCCCCAGATGGTCAACATCGTTCTTGAGCCACGCCAGTTGATCGCTCCCCAGTTTGCCCATTCCCTCCACCTGGGCCACGTTCACCAACCCCACAAAATGAACGCCTTTATGATCGAAGCTGTACCAACCGTTTCCTGCCGAGCCTTTCCCATAGCGTTCAAGATAGAGCTTGCCATCATCGACTGACGTGTCGTGTTCGCCCGGCACATAGAAGATCTTCCGCCTCGTCGCCGACAGCACTTGGTCCATCGTGTCGAATTCAACGGGCTTCGATGTATGTGATAGGTCTCCCGTGTGAATCAGAAAATCCGGCGTGCTGCTGACGGCCTTGATCTTGTCCACCGCCTTTTGCAGGGTCCCCGTTACGTCTGGATTCGCCGCCTTGCTAAAACCAATGTGGCTGTCACTGATCTGGATAAAACTGAAGTCTTCTGGCCGCTTCCGGGGCGTTGTAGCGCCGAAGACGCTCGAAACCGGAATTCCTCCTGCAAAGCTCCAGACGATCCCTGTTCCAGCCCACGCCATGCAGTGCAGAAATCCACGCCTGTCAATACCGTCCGAAGTACCTGCCTCGCCGGCACTCGATTTCATAGCCTTTTCCAACTCGATGGCCTTCCGCTTTGCTTCGCTCATGGCTCCTCCTTGTAAGCGTCAAAACGCCTAGCTACAAGAACTGAGCGGGCGAACCTTTATTCCCGTGATTGAGGATTTCTTGGAAGGAAAGTGGAGTGCCGCACAGGATTGTCTTCACACGACGCGACGAGTCGACGCTGGCTACCGCCTAATTGTCCGGAGATCCTGCGCGGCAGGAACACAAAAGGAGCTTTCAGTCGTGCTTTGAACTGAGCAAACAGGAGACTTGTCCGCCTACGCGAGCGCTGTCAAGGTCAGGCACTCGCTACCATATATACGAATGATTGATAGGAACGATACGAAGGCATCGCAGGCCGCTAGACCGCCACTCGCCCCATCTGTTTTTTCGCAGACGAACGAACGGTGTCTACGACCAACTCCGCGCACACATCTACGCCAATCGTGCTATTCAAGCAAAGGTGATAGAGAGCACGGTCAGACGAGTTGCAGCCAAAGTAGTCCTGCGCATAATGCGCGCGCTCGCTATCCATACGCCGCAGCAGTGACTGTAAATCCCGCTCTTGCGGATGGCGAACCTTCATTCGCTCCAGTTTCTCCATCAGCGGTGCATACACCATCACGTGCAAAGCGTTCGGTTCATTGCGCAACACACATTGAGAGCTTCTGCCGACGATCACGCAGCTCCCTGTTTTGCCTGCCTCTTCAATCACACGAGCGGTGAACTGTTGCAACGCATCGCGATCGACTCCGGTATCCGCAACTCCTCCCACGTAGACCTCCGGGCCTCCGTGACGGAATCCGGACAGCACTCGTTCCCACCAAGCCACGCATTGCTCATCCGCCTTTTCTGCCCACTTACGATCAATCTTCCCCATGGCGGCCACGCGTTCGATAATCTGCTTATCCAGGAACTTCCAACCCAGCAACTCCGCTACCCGGCGTCCAACTTCAGCTCCGCCGCTGCCATACTCTCTTGCGATGGTCACAACGTTGAACATGGTTCCCTCCCTCAATACCGTACTCTGCCGGAGCTCGCTCTCTTTGCCCACTTCGATGAATTCAAGCTCCACAATGATGTTCGCCCAAACCCAAGTTCCTGAACCTGTGATCTGCGATCAGAGATACTCGTCTTCGTAAGCCTAATCTTCCTTGTGCCTGAATTGATGCCGGGCGAGCAATTTCTCCAGACGTGAGCCGCAGTTTTCACATTGAATGGCTTGATTGGAAGTAATGAGACCAGTTCTGCTTCTTCGGGTGAGAACAGAAGTTCCAGAATCTGAAACAACAGTTCAGTCGGCGGCGCTCCCTGCGGAAACCGGTTCAACCTCTCCGACAGCTTTCGATAACTCTCGCGTGCGGTCTGGTGCGACATTGCCGCTCTCCTTCCCGCCCTGCCCAGGACACGTCACAGTCTGACGACCTATCGCAACGTTACATAACAAATAACTCCATTTCCCCTCCAGCGCAAGGACAACTCTCCGTTTTCGCGGCCCACCATCCACCCGTCAGAACTATTGCGGGGAGCGTAACGGCCGTTCCCATCAGATTCGCAGAACCATGACCTCGGAGATACGCGCGCTTCCCTTTTGGAGAATCGCTCGCTATGCCCTCGCGCACCTGCTGTTCGTGATTTTCGGTTGCTACATGGCGGTAAAGTGCACTGGTGCCCTACACTAGACGTCGGCAGAATTGCACGGCACATCCGACCAAGTATGAAGGGGATTGCATGGCGAACGGCAAGACAGCCCAGAGTCGAAGCGCTGAACAGATGCACAAGATGTTTCCGCATCTATACGACAAGTTCAGCCGGGAGCAATGGGCAAAGCTCAGGGCACATATGCCGCTTGAGATCAGCGACGAGGATCTGGACGCTTTGCGTGGATTGAATGATCCAGTGTCTCTGGAAGAGGTTGAGGCAGTCTATCTGCCGTTGGGCAGGCTCCTCAACATTCACATCGCGATGGTGAATGGACTGGGACGGGTCAAAAACGCTTTCCTGGGACGGCCAAGCCTGCGCCCCACCTACATCATCGCCGTAACCGGCAGTGTTGCCGTCGGCAAGAGTACGTTCTCGCGCGTGCTCGGTGAGGTGCTCTCGCGTTGGGCCGATCATCCGTCTGTGGAACTGGTTACAACCGACGGCTTCCTCTTCCCCAACGCAGCGCTAGAAGAACGCGGCTTGATGGAGAAGAAGGGATTTCCCGAGAGTTACGATCTGCGCAAGATGCTCGACTTCATGATCGCCCTGAGGCAATCTACCGAGACGCTGAAGGTTCCCGTCTATTCGCACGACAGCTATGACATCGTTCCGAATGAGTATCTGGAAATACGACGGCCAGAGATTCTAATCCTGGAAGGTTTGAACCTGCTTCAGATGAACCTGCTCGGAGGCCGGCGCTCGCCCATGCTCTTTGCCAGCGATCTGATCGACTTTTCCATCTATGTTGACGCCGAGGAATCGTTGATCCGGCAATGGTATCTGGAACGTTTCATGCTTCTGAAGAACACCGCGTTCCGAAATCCGCGATCATACTTCCACCGCTTCGCTGACCTCGACGACAACGAAGCCAAGGCATTTGCGACGAACGTCTGGGAACGCATCAACCTCGTAAACCTTGTGACGAATGTGGCTCCCACCCGGGAGCGCGCCCAGGTAGTGATGCAGAAGGGTCTTGATCACAAAGTACAGGAAGTGTGGCTGCGCCGAGTTTAAAGGCCGGGCTCGTTCCAAAAAAATCCCAGGTGGCCCACACCCGCCCAATTGGTGGACGAATGTGAAAATCAGGGAAAACGTTACCCTACTCTGCTTTCCGTCGATAGATGTCGTAGTTATTGAGAGACTCAGCCGGTTCGAAGTGCTGCGAGGCGAGGTCCAGCAACTGAGGACCGAATGGCACGGGCTGCTCCTGCAGTTGCAGTGAGCGCTTGACGACAATCCAGCGAACCTTGCGCTGCCGCACAAGTTCGATGAGTTGCGCCGCAGAGTAGGGATTCACCGTGTTGTCCATCATGATCACCGGAAACTGCGGAGTGCGTCCAGTTGTAAAGTAAAACAGATCCTCGCCCGGAACCATGAGAATGGCATCTTCGCGCGGAATTTCTCGCTCCGTATACGCAACGAGTTCCTCAAAATCCGGCAGCCAGTTCCCCCTCATTGCAAGTCCACGCAGCGCCGGCAAATTGCTGCGCGAAAGCGTCTCTCCCGAGAGATCCACGTAATCAAGGCGCTCGTGGCTGAGTGAGTAGTAACCACCAGTGATGAGCAAGGCGAGCGAAACAAGGGCAGCGAAGATCGTGAGCGGCGGCGTCAAGCCCGATGCCTCGCCCTTCGCGGCTCGCCTCTCTCTTGCTTCGGACCAATCACCTGTCCCGCGGCACGGGCAGAGGCCAATCAGAATAGTTGCGATCAGGATCATCAGCATGGGCCAGAGGGCATAGGTCGACCCCCAAAGCTGCTGCGAAAGAAACGCTCCATGAATTACCGCAAGCAGAACGAAAGGGCATACCTGCGCAAACGAGTCGGCGCGAGGCAGTTGCAAAAGCGAGACAATCAGCGATGCCACCAGCAACGGAGGCCAGAGATGGAGAAGAGCTTCCACGCGGTCGGAGGCATCCTGTTCCAGAAAAAGCGCAGCAACCGCCCACAGGAATGGAAGCGAGAGCAGAGCCACGGCCAGCCAATAACTAGCGGGGAGGCCAACTGGGCGCAACAGAAAGAGCGCGAGCCCGATGGTGAAGACCACGAATATCCATATCAGGGCCGAATCTTGATACGTACCAAGCATCGTGGAAAGCCCCGGCAACCGACGCGATGCGGCGAACTGAATCGTCCAGTGATAGTAGTTGCCAAGCCCCGCAGTGCACTGAATGATTATCAGCGCCGCAGAAAATCCAATGGCAGCTCCAGCCAGGAGTAACGCGCCTGTTCGACGCCTGCGAATTCGACTCCTGCGGAATCCTAGATACGCGATGCACATGATCGTGCTAAGCACGAAAGCCAGTCCGGTGTTCTGCTTGATAAACGGAGGCACGGCCAGAAGAACTCCGCAAGCAAAGGTCGCAACCGGCGGATACCCCTCAGACTCCAGACGCAACACAAGCCATATGCAACACAAGATAAAGAGAGTGCACTCGGAGTCGTAAAACGGAATGGGAAGAATGCTGCTCGTACCTAAAAATATGAGCGGCACAGCGAGCAGGAAAGCCGTGAGGCGCACCGGTAGGCGCGATGCCGCAAGCAGCCTAAGCAGAATTCGCCAGGTGAACACAGTCGCAAGCGCAGCGCTCACCGCCGCATAGAGATAGTGGTGCAACACAACAGGTCCGAAAAATCGAATAATGGCGGCCTGCACGAGAAACGTCAAAGGCGCGTAGGGAAAAGGGAAATCCCGGTAAGGGATCTGCCCGAGCGAAATGCGGGTCGCGTTTTCGAGGATATAGCTCAAATCCCAGAGTACGGTGAGGTGTGTGCTCTGCCAGAAGACAAACGCGGCAGTCGCCAGAAAAAGAAATGCTCCGGCGAGCAGATCGACTACGGCTACGTGTTGTGAAGTCTCTTGATTGCGGCCAGACATGAGCTCGCAATTGATTCTACGTGTCTGTCGCTCCAACACAAAAAAAGGCCACCGGACGCCCGGTGGCCAAGTCGCAGAGTTCAGAGCTTAGAAGGTGCTTCCCGAAAAATTCTCATCTGTTGCGGTGCAGCCGTTGCCATCACCGGAGAACAGGCAGGACCGAAGTCCCGCACCTAAATAGCTCAACCTCTCTGTTGCAAATCACTGTCCATCTCCAAACAATTCGTTACATAACTGAAAACGTGAGGCTTACATCATCAACACCAATATCCCACGTCGCATTTCTATGGAAACCGGAAAGAATGCCAGCATCCCTCTCCGCTTTTCAGTAGATTTGCTTAAGTGGCTATAACCTCTCTCAACGAAAGCCGGAGCGAACCATCGCGATTTGATGTCAGCTCGTAAGCGCCTTCTCCAGCGCCCGTGCCGCTCGCAACGCTACCCAATCCTCACCCCAACCCGCGCTTACCTGCACGCCCACCATCCGTGCGCACGGCAACGTGACTGTCGGCCATCCCAGCACGTTGAACGGTCTCGTATTGCGAAGCATCATCAACTCAAGGCCCCGAGCTTCCGGCCCCACAATCGACTCCAGCGTCGGCGGCAAAATCGGAGACGTCGGAGTCAACAGCACGTCCAATCCCGGCACGCCTGCGCGATTTCTCTCTCGCAGTAACTCCAGCGCCCGCCTTGCCTCCACATAGTCCTCAACTCGAACCTTTTTCCCATTCACGATCCTGGGCAGTGTGCGCGGGTCGTATAACACGCTGCGTTCTCCCACCCACTTCTCGTGGAAAGCCCAACTCTCCGCATTGCTCGCCTTGCGATCCTCGCTGATCTCGATCTCCACGTCGCGCAGGCTCCAACCCATCGAGCGTGCCGCCTCCAGAGCGCGTTCAAATCCTGCCTCGACCTCCGGCGCCAGTCCTTCACAGAAATACTTCCGCGCCACACCGCACCGCACTTCCGCACCCGCGCTCTCTTCCCATCGCGCCGTCTCATCGGCGAGCACCGAAAACAGCACTCCCGCATCTTCTACCGTCCGAGCCAGCGGCCCCACATGGTCGTAAGAAAATGCGAGCGGAATCACCCCCGCCACCGGAACCGTCCCGAACGTGGGCTTGAACCCTACAACTCCACAGCACGCCGCCGGCAACCGAATCGATCCTGCCGTATCCGTTCCCAGCGCGCCAAAACACATCCCAGCAGCCACTGCCGCAGCCGATCCCGAAGACGACCCACCGCAAACCCGTGTACGGTCCAGCGGATTCCTCGCCGCACCAAACGAACTAATCGCCCCACTCCCTCCGTAGGCGAACTCGTGCAGGTTGGTCTTTCCCAATACGATTGCGCCGCCCTCCCGGAATCGCCGTACGCATTCCGCGTCCGTCCCTGCCGCTAACGCGTCCCCCAGCACCCGGCTCGCCGCCGTGGTCCGCATTCCGCGAACATCAATCAGATCCTTGATCGCCAGCGGAACGCCCCACAGCGCCCCAGCGCCAGAGTCCACCGCCTTCGCCCTGGCCTGATCCGCTGCTTCCGCCTCGCGAAGCGCCTCATCGGCCGCCACGCTGATGAATGTCCGCAGTTCCTCGTTTTCGGCAGCAATTTTCTCCAGACACGCGCTCACGGCCTGCACTGCGGAAACCTCTCCGCGTCGCATAGCCGTACGCAATTCAATCAAACTCCAATTGCCAAACACGTCGCTCACGCTAGTTTCCTGCCGTAAGCGTCTTCACCAACTCATAGTAAAAATCCACTCCCCGGTAAAACGATTCCACCGGTAGCCGCTCGTCTCTCCCGTGTGCACGCACATCGTTCATCTCCAATGCGATTCCTGAAACCCCATAGGTCGGCATTCCCGCAGCAGAGGTGTAGATCCCATCGGACGCGCCCGTAGCCATCGTCGGTATGACCGGAGCGCCGGGCCAGTACTTCGCCGTCAGCTTATCCATCGCCGCCATTAACTCCCGATCAAGTTGAGCCGGAGGCATCTGCTTATTCACCGGCGCCGTATCCGAAACTCCGCCCGCATTATTCACGAATCGCACCGTCACTTCCGGATCGGCAACAATCGTGATCAGCTCCTGCCGAACTTCTTCTCGCGAATACCCCGGCAGAATACGACAGTTCACGACGGCTTCCGCCTTCTGTGGCAACGCATTGTTGGCGTGCCCTGCTGCGAATCGGGTTGCTACACATGTCGTATGCATCAGCGAATTCCAGATCGGGCTTGCAGCAGAGAGTCGCACAATGGCAGCTTTGTCCGGAACCGTTCGCAGCATCGCCTTGAGATCGTCCGCCTTTTGCCCTGTCTCTCGCGTACTCATGCGTTCGAAGTACGCGCGGGTCACCGCGTTCAACTCGAAGGGAAACTCGTGCCGTTCCAGTCGCGCCAGCGCATCGGCGAGATGATAGATCGCGTTGTCCGCTACTGGCAGCGAACTGTGTCCGCCCTTGTTCGTAACCGTAAACTGGTAGTCTCCGTAGAGCTTTTCCGTCGCGTCAATGTCCATCGACACCGCTTTCCCGTGATCCAGATCGACGCCCCCTCCATCGGGATTGACCACATACCCGGCTTCGATCAAATCGGGATGATTCTTCAGCAGCCAATCAACGCCGTTCGACTTGCCACCTTCTTCGTCGGCAGTCAGCGCGAGAATCAGATCGCGGTTGGGTTTGTAGCCCCGCTGCTTCAGCCGTATAAAGGTCGTCACCAGAATTGCGTCGCTGCCCTTCATGTCCTGCGTGCCCCGGCCGTAGTAATAGCCGTCCTTTTCAACAAACTTAAAAGGGTCCGACGTCCAGTCCTCGCGCCGTGCTTCGACCACATCCAGATGTCCAATAAACAGAATGGGCCTTTTCGCCCCGCTCCCATGAATCCGCGCCACCAGATTCTGCTTGCGTTCATTCGGACCGCCCAGATAGATATCCTCCTTCGCAACGCCTGCATCAAGCAGCCGGTTTTGCATCGCTATGGCAGCGGCAGTAACGCTACCTACGGAATCAGTGGTGTTGATCTCAATGAGCTGCTGAAAAATATCGTGCGCGAGCCTGCGGGTCTGATCATCGAGACTCGAGTTCTGGGAAGTGACCTGCGCGGACAACTCCTGGGGAGCCATCGACACTGCTGCCATCGCAATCACCATCAAGACAAACTGAAAACTGCGACTCAGAGCGGACTTCTGCATGAGGAGACTTACCTTTCTGTACAGCCAGGAGCATGAACTGCATTGCATCACACTCTATCAAACTGTACGCCGCTCCTTAGCCTGCCTCACTTCAGTGCGTGTACCACTTCCTCGGCCACAATCGCTATATCCGCTTCATCAGCCGCTGCAATCACCTTTTCTCGATCAAGCATCAGGCACTTGTTCGCGTCCAGCGCCAGGCAACTTGCCCCGGCCCGTACCATGGTCTCAATCGTATGAATCCCAACCACCGGCACATCAAATCGCATATCCTGATTCGGCTTTGCGACCTTGATGACTGTCAGCTCGCGGCTCAGCGTGCTGGCAGTCCCATGCAAGCTCTGCATCAGCGCCCCCGCCCGCAGAATCGCCTCATCGGTGCCTTCCATTGCTTCAATGGCAACGCACGCCGCCTCCGCGATCACCACCGTCTGCCCAATGTCGAAGCGCGCCACGTGATGCGCCACCGCGCGACCGTACGTGATGTTGGTCTGTTCCTGGTCGCTAGGCTGCCGCCGGGTCAACACTCCCTCATGGGCCAGCATCGGCTCCAGCAGACTGGTAGAGTTCTGCAGATGGATGCCCTCATCGCCCAACACCTTAGCCACAGCTCCAATCAGCGAATCCGTGTTGCGAGTCGCCAGGCTCATCAGCAATTTTGCGAGCCTCCAATCCGGCTTGATTGCGCTGAATATCTGCTTGTGCCTCACCTGCCCAGCCATGATCGCTTCCGTGACGCCTTCTGCCTTGAATGTGTCGATCAACTTTCCCAGTTCACCCAGGGATAGCCAGTGCACCGCCACAGCCCCGCGCTTTTCAATCGCGACATCGGTCTCTTCGCGAATGGCCGCCACCACCACCTCGTATCCCTTCGCGCGTGCCGCATCCAGCACCAGAAACGGAAACTTTCCATTCCCCGCAATCAATCCCAATCGTGCGCCCATCGTCTTCGCTCCCCAAAATCGCCTTCACACAATAAAGCCGGAGCATAAGGCCCCGGCCACTCTATCGTCCACTCTTCTTCTCAACTCCAACAATATTTCTCATTCCCTCCGCCCCACTTCGGCCCTCGGGTCCACCCCGAAACGCAGCAGGTGCCCCGCCCTTAAACTCGCATCCTTGGCGAGGTTAAGGGTCTTTGCTCTTGCCGTTGCTCTTAGCCTTGCCAAACCTTGCGAAACCTTGCCTACTTCAACACCCCGCGCTCGCTCTTCCGAATGAACTCCACCAGCGACTTCACATCGGCCGTCAATTCGCCTTCGCTCTCAATTCTTTCCAGAGCCTGTGTCGTGTTCAGCTTCGCCGCCAGCAGCACCCGGAAAGCCTTTTGAATCTTCCTCACGCGTTCTTTACTAAATCCTCTACGTTCCAATCCAACCGAATTTGCGCCATAAGCGTGTACATCGCGTACCGCGCAGGTCTTCGAGAACGGCATCACGTTCTGCGTGATCGTGGTTCCGCCGCCGATATAGGAGTGCGCTCCCACGGTCACAAACTGGTGAATCGGACATAGCGCGCCCACCACGGCCCACTCTTCCACCGTTACATGCCCTGCCAGCGTGGCTGCATTGGCCATAATGACGTTGTCGCCAATGTGGCAATCGTGCGCGATGTGCGCATAGGCCATAATCAGGCAGTTGGAGCCGATCGTCGTCAGCCCTCCGCCCTTCACAGTTCCGCGATGGATCGTTACGTACTCGCGAATCTCATTGTGATCGCCGATTTCTAGCCGCGTCGGTTCGCCTTTGAATGAGAGGTCCTGCGGACCCATCCCAACCACGGCAAACGGATGAATGCGATTGTGGCTACCCAGCTTGGTTGGTCCTGTCAGCACCACATGGGAAAGCAGTTCGCAGTGCTCGCCCAATTCCACGTCCGCGCCGAGCAGGCAGAACGGCCCAACCGTACACGATTCCGGCACGCGCGCCTTCGCGTCCACCACTGCGCTTGCATGAATGGCCATCTTACTTCGCCGCCGCCACTTCTTCGGACTCGACCTTTTTCAGGTTCACCAGCCGGCAGGTCACGGTCGCTTCGCAGACCGTCACGCCATCCACTGTGATCTTGCCTTCCATCTTCACGGCTGTCGTGCGCCAGACAATGACGTTGACCTCGATGCGCAGTTGATCTCCCGGCACAACCAGCTTGCGGAACTTCGCCCGCTCAATCCCGGTGAACACCGTCAGCATCTCGGCGCGATTCGGAATCTCGGTCATCAGCATCGACGCCCCGGCCTGTGCTATTGCCTCGACCATCAGCACTCCCGGCATAATCGGGTTCCCCGGAAAGTGTCCACGGAAGAACTCTTCATTCACCGTAACGTTCTTGATGGCAACAATCCGCTTGCGCCGGTCCAGCTCAACAACCCGGTCGATCAGCAGGAACGGGTAACGATGCGGCAATATCTTTTGAATGGCAACGCTGTCGAGTGGTAACTTCTCCAGCACATCAGGCGTAAGCGTAGCGTCAGGACTATGGAATTCGCTCATTGAACTTCCTGTGGAAAGGTAATTGAAAGTATATCAGCCAGCATTGGTGAGAACGAAGCGAGATCCGCCTAGATGCCCTGCAAGCACCGCAACTAATCCGGAATATAAAGTGACAAATGCCCCGCACAAGATTGCTTGTGCAGGGCGTTTGTCCGATCTTGACTGCTGCTGGTCGGCAATTGTTCGCAAACTCAGAGCTATCGATGCGATCCCGCCAACGCGAATTTCGCTCCACCAATCCTCTGCGGCTCATTTGCGTGCTCTTCCAGTACAAAGCGGTCGATTGAATCCAATAAGGAGCTTGCCATTCTCGACATCTGCTCCGCGGACGCGGCCAGTTCAGTTGAACTTGACGTAGACTGCTGTACCATTTCGCGCATACGTTCCATCGAGCGAACTACGGCTTGTGCTCCGCCCGACTGCTCTTCCACCGAAGAAGTAATCTCCTGCGTGATTTCGTTGAGACGCGTGGTGGCCTTTGCAATCTGCGAAGACCCGTGCGACTGCTGATTGGTAGCGGCTCCAATCTCTTGTGCGAACTTGAAAACTTCGGCCACCACGTCGGAGATCCTGTGCAGCGCGAGACTCAAATCATTGCCAAGAACAAGTCCCTCGTTGACGATCAACGAGCTCTTCTCCATATTGTCAACCGCCCTGCGCGACTCGCTCTGAATGCCGCTGATCAGCTCGCTAATCTCCTTCGTGGAGGTGGCTGACTTTTCCGCGAGCTTCCTAACTTCGTCGGCAACAACGGCAAACCCGAGGCCATGTTCGCCGGCGCGTGCGGCTTCGATTGCAGCATTGAGCGCAAGCAGATTCGTCTGATCCGAAATTTCGTCGATCACCTCAATAATCTTGCCGATATTGTCGGCGCGCTCGCCAAGGTTCGTAATAATACTGGAGGAGGAGCCTATTGAACCATTAATACGGTTAAGCCCATCGGTAGTCTTCTTCATGGTGCCGATACCGCTCTGCACTTCATTCCGCGAGCGGTTGGAGATGTCAAGCAGCACCTTGGCAGTGTCTGCCACTCGCTGAATGCTAACGACCATCTCATCGATCGAGGCAGAGGTCTCGCTGACGCTGGATGCCTGCATCTGCGTGTTCTTCACCATATTCTGCACGTTGATGCTCATCTCGTGCATGGTGCTGGTAACTTCATCGATGGCAGAAGAACTTTTTATGCTGACCTTCGCGGAGCTTTCCGACGCGTCGGCTACCTGGCTGGAGCCGCTAGCCACCTGCGTTGCGCTTTGCCGCACGCTGCGCACCAGGGCTCCCAGTCCTTCTCTCATACGCGCAAATGCGTTCCCGAGAATATCGCGATCGGAGCGGGGCTCCACAACAGAGGAAAGATTGCCGCCTGCGATGCCCTCGGAAACGGCAGCCATCTCCTTGAGATACCCAATCATATTGTCGAAGGAGCGCGCCAGGTCGCCGAGTTCGTCCTTACGATCAACGTCAATCTGATGTTCCAGGTCGCCGGAATCACTGATCGCTCGCGCCACTGTTATCAATTCTTTCAGAGGGTCGGTGATCGTCCGCCGCATCCGGGTTACAACCAGCAGAGACACCAGCCATGAAAGGATCATGACCGCAGCCACGATGCCCGCATAACTGCGATATCGTTGCTTCATCTCCGCCGTATCGGACTCAATGTAAACCGAACCGATCTGCTCGCCTGCCAGTGTCATCGGCAGATATTGCATCAGGTGATCGGATTCGAAATAGGTGCCCGGGCTTCTGAGCGGCGGCGCCGACGCGTTGCTTACGCCCTTTGGATTGTAGGATGCAAAAGGTTTGCCTTGTTTGTCATAGATGCAAGCGGCCGTAATGTGGGGCTCCGCCTTCAGCGTGGCAAGCACCTCGCCAGCTGCAGCCTGATCGCCGAAGCTGAGCGCAGCCTTGCTGTTATCGGCAATGATCTGCTCCAAAGTCGAGAGGTGCTGGGCGCTGGCCTGCTTGGAGGTGACAACGTCATAACCCAGCAGAACCGCACACACCAACAGCAGCGACACGCTGCTGGCCGCCATCATCAAGATCATCAGCTTACGGCCAACAGACCAGTTGCGGAACTTCATAGCCTTCCTTTCCTAGCTGCCGTCTGCAACGATTGTTGCCAATGAGAGCAGCCTGGAACTGATTTGCAAGTGGGCACGCTCCGCCGCGTGGGGATTTACTTCAAAGCGGATTCGGCCTCCGCTTAGCAACAAGTTGACAATGCCTCCACGCTGGCCAAATCCGTCAGACTCTCCAACCGTGAGCACGTTTGTGCCGCGAAGCCGCTCCAGCACCGACTGCATGTTCTTACGTTCAGAGGAACCCACGAAAATCACCTGACATGCCTTGAGATCGCCATCGTGGGCCAACCGGCGGACGACAATCGGCCTGCCATTCACCGCCTTACCAGACGCCAGATGTTGCAGCACGTCACTGGTTGCATCGGCTCCGATAAAGCCGATCACCAGGTCATGACGGGCTTCACTCGGCCACTGAACAAAATTCACGAGCTTGAGCATGAACGCAGCCTTGACATCATGCTCTTCCACGGACTGCGCTCGCGCGCCGATTCCACTAGCAGAAATCAGCACCAAGGCACTCATCCCTGCGACTAGTAACCGGCGGACGCTCACGAGTACACATTGTCCCCAAGACATGCGCGGGCCGCTTGGAGGGGCATTATTCATTTGCCTGCACCATAAACTACCAACTTGCATAGGTATCACCGGATCAATGCGCTACTTCTGATGAGTGCGTGTTCGGTTTATCTTTGCTGCCGCGTTCACTGGAGGTCCAAGTGATTTTCAAGCGAAAACTTCGCCGGTCTTCGGGCAACAGTGAAGTCGAGGGCACGGTATGGGTCTGCTCAAAGTACCCGATTGTCCTATCGCTCATAGATCGCCCGACCAGGTTGTAAGCGCCTCCCGAAACCGAGAACCCTCCAAGAAACTGACGGCTGGACACGCTGGCATTCAAAAGAACAGGAGGTGCCGAGTATCCTACCGACGGCCATATGGTCGAACTTCTGCTCATGTATTGTGCTTCTATCCCTGGCGTCAGTGCCCGACGGAACAGAGGAGCGCTAACGTTCACCTTTCCCAAATGCTTCGGGGAATTCGGCAAGGGAAGGCCGGCTGAATCATTCCGTGCATCTTGGAATGTGTAGCTCAGGCGCCCCTCAATCCCGGAGGGAAGCTTGCCTGTCACTTCCAACTCCGCTCCCTTGGCAGTCGCCTTGGAGTTGAAGAACGTGGTCACATCTATGCCCTTTGAAACAACCGTTTGCTGTTCGATATAACTTCCGATGTGGTTATAGAATCCTGCGGCGCTAACGGTGACGCGCTTGCCGAGTTGCTGTTCCCAGACGCCTTCAAAGGTGCGAATGGTCTCTGGTTTCAGGTTGGGAGCCGACACGCTTGCCATCCCCGCGGAGTAAAGCTCGGAGACACTGGGTGCGCGAAACGCGGTTCCGTACAGCAGTTTCAAAGTAGTGGATTTTCGCGGAGTGTAGATCAGTGCGGCGCGCGGGTTAGTCGTGCTTCCAACAAAATAGTTGTAGCGGTCCGTGCGCACCCCGGCGTTTAGGATCAATTTCGGATGGAGGCGGAATTCGCCTTCGCCGTAAATTCCCCACATACCCGAAGTGCGGGAGTAGTCCACATACGTTTTGGATGTCACGGGAATGTTGTACAGAATGTGATTTTCCTGCGCCTGGCGGAAGTTGTCTCGGTATTCGGCGCCCACCGTAACTCGGTGCTTGTCGAGGAATCGCTTCGTCAGTTTCAGTTCCGCGCCAGCTCGATCGCCATGGGCCGAATCGTAGTCGATAAGGTCGCCGTGGCACCTCGCCTCGCTGCAAGTCCGAAGGTCGTTGTACTTGCCATGCGAAGCATAAGTGTCATAGTAGGTGCGCGCCGTTAATTGCGCGCCCTTCCACACAGGATGCTCATATTGCAGATCGACATATCCGCGAAAGCTGGTGCTGTGAGTATCGGTCTGGTGACAACTTCCGCACCATTGCGCCGAAGCGGGTGCTTTTTCCTGTGAGCTAGATGCGGCGGCTTGCAAAGTAACGCCGTGGCTCGCGACCAGTCCAAAGGCCCGCCGCGATTGATCGCGGTCATGCGAGGATCCGAGTGGATTTTCAATCTTATCCAGGTGGCCGGGAGCAGCGGTATCCCAGTAACTCGCCGAAACCAGCGCTTGCGTGCCTCGCCGGTCTATACCGTAAGTGGCTGTTTCCTTGTATGTACCGAGACTGCCAGCCTCGCCGGAGATCACCGCGCCCCGGTCTTTTCCGGTTCGGATGATGACATTCACAACCCCAAAAAAAGCTTCTGCTCCATACAAGGATGAACTTGGACCGCGCACGACTTCGATGCGGTCCACAATATCCATGTCGATTGGAAAATCATTTCCTAGCGGTGCCGAGTCATCGATATTGTTGTTGATCGCATGGCCGTTTACCAGAAGCAGAATGCGGCCATTAGAGTCTCCTGGAGGGGCAAAACCTCGCACTCCCAGCGTGCTGTAGCTGCCGTGATTCTGTACGTAGAATCCCGTCACGCTCTGCAGAGCCTCGTACAAGGTTCGGTAACCATAGTTCCGAATCTCTTCGGCAGAGATCACACTGATTGAGGAAGGCGCTTCCGCCGCTTTCTGCTCGTACTTGGAGGCGCTGTACACCTTTGCGTTCAGCAGCTCTTCAAGGCTGAGAGCGTCTGGGTCAGAAGATTCCTGAGCGTAGCCGGCGCCAGTAACGGCCAGGAATAGCAATATTAAAATCGAGATATTTCGCCAGATACAGCTAGACACAATCTGGGGACTGGAGCAGCGCATAGATTTCCCGCCTGTTCCGCTAGGCCCTGAACGACCTTTATTTGAGAGCTGATTACTTGTGAAGGGTACGACTAGGTAATTCCAAGTAGCAAGTTACTTTTGTAAGCGCGAACCAGAGTTAGAAACAAATGCGGGACTCAAGCAAAATTTCGGCCTCGCGTAAAACGCTTTTAATCGACCTCCGACCTCCCCCGCTGATGATGCCATTTTGAACCAATCCCAAAATCGACAACTGTTTTTTTTCATTGAGTACTCCGGTGATGCTCATCACTGGCTCCTCTTATGAAGCATGTCGATGATGACATTGCTGCTTAAGCCAATGGTCCTGACCTGCGAATCGGGACCAGCTTGTGAGTGCAGTAATTTCTGTTCCAGTTGTTGTCGAGGAGCGAGGATGAAAGATCCACGGACTTCCAGACGTCTGCCGATATTTTTGATAGCACTCGTCTTTATGTGTTTCGGATTTACCAGCTTGCTGGCAGCCGACAAGTCGAAGACGTCGGACAAGACGCAAAAGGAGAGCACGGCTGCGGACGCTCCGCAGTTTGTCGGCTCAGAAACCTGTAAAGGTTGCCACGATGCCCAATTCAAGAACATTGACGGGTCGCCGCATTTCCGCCTGAATGAGCGTTCCCACAGTAAGGATTCCCACGGTTGCGAATCCTGTCACGGAGCAGGCTCCGCACATGTCAACGCAGGCGGCGACAAAACAAAGATCTTCACCTTCAAAGGTGTCAGCTCCGAAAAGATCAATGAGACTTGTTTAAAGTGTCACCAGAACTCACACGAGCGCTCGAACTTTACACGCTCCGACCACGCACGTGCGGGCGTCAGTTGCACGAGTTGCCACTCTCCTCATGCAGCCGCACAAAGCAAGGCCCTGCTGATTCAAAAACAGCCCGGCCTCTGCTATAGCTGTCATCAGGACGCCAAAGCCGATTTCTCCAAACCCTTCCACCACAAAGTAAATGAAGGGCTGGTGCAGTGCTCGGACTGTCATAACGCCCACGGAACCACCAACGAAAAGCAGCTTCGTCGCACTGCAGACGGGCAGGAGGCCTGCTTCAAATGCCATGCCGATAAGCGCGGCCCCTTCCTCTACGAACACTACCCGGTTAAATCAGAAGGCTGCTCGACCTGCCACACACCTCATGGCTCAACAAACCCGCGTCTGCTCACGCGTTCGCGCGCCAACACGCTATGCCTGGAGTGCCACCAGAACTTCTACAACTCCCCGCATCCTCAGAACACCAAGAGCCAGGCATGCGTGATGTGTCACGAAGCCGTTCACGGCTCCAACGCCAGCAGTTATCTGTTCCGGTAAAGGAGGGACATCGTGGAAAAACAACAACGGAATACCATGCGCCCCTCGAAAATCCGGGCGCTGAAGGGGAGTTGCATGAAACGCACATACGTAATGCTGCTGGGAGCTGCGCTTTCTATCATTCCTTGCGCTGTTCTTGCGCAGGGCGCACCTGCAACCGAAAGCACGGGGAAAGTCGTCAATGGCTACACGGTTCAGAACTCAGTCGAATTTGGCGGCCGGATCGTAGGTATCGGCGGCAACTCCGACATGTACAACACCATGGAGAACCTTCACAGCGGCCCACGTCTTCTCGACCAGTCGCTGACCATGCGTTCGCTGGATCACAACGGAGCCTTCTTCGACGAGTTCTGGTTCACCAGCTTTGGATACGGCGGCGATCCGCAGGCCGGAACCCGTCTGCGCATGTACAAGAACAAGCTCTACGATTTCAACGCGACCTATCGTACCGACAAGAACTACTACAACGACAATTACCTCGACAATCCGTTCAACACGCCTTCAAGTCTTGGTGGCTTGATAGTGTGGAATCAGTCCATCCACGCGACGGACACTCGCCGCAACATGGGCGACTTCCATCTGACCTTATTCCCCGAGTCTGCTGTCAGATTCCGCCTCGGCTACTCCCGAAACATTAATGAGGGGAATGCGCTGTCGTCTTTCCATGAAGGCACCGAACTGTCGCTTGCAGAAGACTTCCGCAGCCGTCAGGATCAGTATCAGATTGGAGTGGACGTCAAGGTTCTACCGCGCACAACCCTCAGCTACGATCAGTTCTACGATCACAACAAGGGCGACAGCACTTACGTCAACCAACCGACCGGCCTCTTCTACATCAACACCGGAACCGCATCCGCACCGGTGTATTCGCAGGTAGATATCGGCGCCATCTACAACACGTATTATGGCCAGCCTTGCGCGAACACTCCCACCAACGTCGTCACCGTGGTGAATGGACGTAACGTGGTGAAAACCGGCGTTGGCAGCTCGGCCTGCAACATGTATTTTGACTTCCACCGCTCGGGTCCCACCCGTGCCAATTTCCCGACCGAGAAGCTCTCGCTAATCTCCGATTACTGGAAGAAGCTGAACATCTACGCCTCGGGAGACTACACCTCAGCCGAAAACAAGACCAACTTCCGTGAGACCGCTGACGGCTTTGTCGGTCGCACCAGCGAGCGTGGATTCCTGTTCACCGGCCCCGGCAAGATTCGCCAGGTATCCGCCAACGCGGATCTCGGCGTTACGTTTCACATCAACGAAGCCTGGTACATCAGCAATCAGTTGAAGTTCACGAACTGGCGCATTCCCGGCACGTGGGATATGACCAGTGCATCCTGCGGTCCCGTCGGTACGGCGAGCATTCTCTCGCCCATCGGAACCCTCGGTAATCCTTACTGCTCGCAACTGGGCAGCACCAACACCATCGCAACCGCAGCCGGAACAAATTCGTCGTTCACCAATGACGCATGGAGCCTGCTGCATACCGACAAGCGCACGGCCAACACCACGCTTCTTGGCTGGGAGCCTGGCCGCCGCTTCGGAGCCCACGCTGGCTTCCGTTACGCAACTCGCACCGTCGCATACGGCAATTTCACCACCGGCACCACCACCAACTTGGCAGCGAACGGCACGGCCACCCAGGTCGCCAGCGCCGATACATCCAATGCTCTCTACCCTGAAACCGACCATGAGCAAGCTGGTCTGTTTGGCGTGAAACTGCGCCCAACCGACAAGTGGACCATTAACGGCGATGTCGAACTCAGCTACATCGACCATCCCGTTGCCGCCATCCTGCCGGGTCACCGTCAGACCTACAAAATCCGCAGCGATTATCGCTTCGGCAAATGGGGCACGATTGCTGCCTTCGCAAATGATCAGTCTTCGCGCAACAGTTTCTTCTCCAATGATTTCGCGCTGGCCAAGATCAACACCAACCCGGTTCTCACTGGAACGCCCACCTGGGTAGCAAGTCCCGTCGCCCCGGTTCGCCACATGGACCACAATCGGAACTATGGCGTCAGCGCGTCGCTGCATCCGGCAGAAAAGGTCACATTTGATTTCGGCTGGACTTATCAGGATCTCTTCTCAACCGGCGGAACCTGCATGCCGATGACGCTTGCCATCGTGCCGCAGGGTGGCCAGATCTCCCGCTGTCCGGCCGCATCGTCTTCGGGAACCGCATTCACCGCTGAGGGCGATCCCTACAATCCCAACACTAACTTCAACGGTGTCCCGGCGATTCTGCGTTACCAGCAGAACACCAACACCGGATACATCAACCTGGCTGTCAAACCCGTCAACCGCGTCTCCGTGCTCCTCGGCTATGAAATCACCAGCGATAGCGGAGCGAACACCTGGCTGCGAGGCGACACGCTTGCTCCTTTCATGGTTCCGGTCGATGCGAAAGGAAACGTGACCTACGCAGGCAACACGCTCTCCGGCGCACAAGTCGGCTATGCCCCCGGTCCCAATCCCGCTGCCGGTCTCGGCCCCCTCGGCCTCAACTGGCATCTTCCCTCGTTAGGGGCCGAGGTTAGCATCACCAGGAACGTGGCTTTCAAGGGAATGTGGCGCTACTACGGTTACAACGAGAAGTCCAACCCGGGTATTTATATCGCCTCGCGTGACTTCCACGCCAACACCGGTACGCTTTCCCTCCGTTACTCCTTCTAATTCACTTAACCTGCGTGGCAACACGCCAAACCAAGCGGCGGGAGCAAACCTCCTGCCGCTTTCCCTTTTGTGAGAGGAATGACCACCGACGAAACTTGGAAGCTGGGGTACAATCCGGAATCATACAGACCGCCCACATGCCCAAACCCTCCCGATCTCCGCTCCTCCGCTCTCTCACCACTCAGCTCCCCGAAATGATCTCCACCCTACGCCGCTACGTTGAGCAGGAGTCTCCGTCCAACTCCCCAGATTCCGTCGCCTCCCTTGTTGCACTGATCGCCTCAGACTTCGCCCAGCTCTCGCCCCGCATTCGCCTGCACAACCTCCCGGGCTACGGCCCTGCTCTTCAACTCGACTTCCCCGGCCCGCGCCGCGCCCCGCGAATCCTACTGCTCGGCCACACCGACACCGTGTACCCACTTGGCACCCTGAAAACGATGCCATGGCGCGAGCACCGCGGACGCCTCTCCGGACCTGGCGTCTTCGACATGAAAGCCGGAATCGTGCAGGCTCTTTTCGCCCTCCGAGCTCTGCTTGCTCGCGGCCCACTGCCCTGCCCAGTCACTCTCCTGCTTGTACCCGACGAAGAAGTCGGCAGTCCAGCCTCGCGTTCTCTCACCGAGCGTCTCGCCCCGCAATCCAGCGCCGTCCTCGTCCTCGAACCCGCCTTCGGACCTCAAGGTGCCTGCAAGACCTCTCGCAAAGGCATCGCCCGCTACACGATCCAGGTCCACGGCCGCGCCGCCCACGCCGGACTCGACTTCGAGCGCGGAGCCTCGGCCATCATCGAAGCCGCGCACCAGGTTCTCGCCATCAGCGCCCTTTCCCGCCCTCAGCGCGGCCTCACCCTGAACCCCGGCCTATTCTCCGGAGGCACTCGTCCCAACGTCATAGCCGATCTTGCCGAAATTGTCGTAGATGTGAGGTTCCTCACTGCATCTCAGGCCGCGCGCGTAGATGCTGGAATGCATAAGCTGCATCCGATCGATCCAAGGTGTCGTCTGGAAATTTCAGGCGGCGTCGAACGTGGTCCTTTCGAGCGTTCGTCTGCTACGGTGCGGCTCTATCGGCTCGCGGCCCAGGCCGCGGATCAGCTCGGATTTCAACTGGCTGAGGCCACAGTAGGCGGAGGATCGGATGGAAATCTCACCGCCGCCCTTGGGATTCCAACGTTGGACGGCCTGGGTGCCGTAGGTGACGGAGCCCATGCTCCCAATGAGTTCGTACTGGTTCGTGACATGCCCCGCCGTACTGCTTTGCTGGCGGAACTAATGACGACCTTGGCGGATGTTTAAGGCTTTTCATCCTTTGACGCGCCGTTCGAGGTACCCTACACTTATAGAGAATGCACAGCCTGCAGGTGGAACGATCCGTTCCGATAGCCTCGAACAGTCTGAGCGAATGGAGAAAACACAATGTTCGGTGGAAAAATTGGCGTCCCGGAACTGCTCGTTATCCTTGTGATCGCGCTCATCATCTTTGGACCTTCGAAGATCTCTGAATTGGGCAAGGGCCTTGGCGAAGGCATCAAGAATTTCAAGAGCGCCGTGAAAGATGGCGAGACCCCGGCTCAGCCTGAGAAGAAGTAGCTTCGTCACCACTGCATTAGAAACTTGAATTCCGCGGAAAGCGCCTCTCCGTTCAGCGAGGCGCTTTCGTATCCCTGCGCGACTTCAGCGCTCTCCGCGAGTCAACTCTTCGAACTCGCCTGCAAACCTCGCGACCCTTCCGCGCGCAGCAACATCGTCCGCAACCTTGCGACCGGTAGCCCCACTACATTGAAGTAGCATCCCTGAATCCGCGGAATCCATTGCGACGCCCGGCCCTGGATCGCGTAGGCTCCAGCTTTATCCATCGGCTCGCCTGAGGCAACATAAGTCTCAATCTCCTCCGCGCTCATCGCCGCAAACTCCACTTCCGTTACCTCGGATTTCACCTCGGACACCACCGCGCCATTCGCATCGCAGAACGCCACGCACACCCCGGTCGTAACCTCATGCCAGCGTCCGCTCAACCGCTCAAGCATATGTCGCGCGTGGGCTTTGTCCACCGGCTTGCCCAGACTCTCCCCATCGACCACCACCGTCGTGTCCGCGCCAATCACCACAGCCCCCTTGGGAGCCATGTTCAGCACATGCAACGCCTTTTCCAGCGCCAGCCGTTTCACATACTCAAAAGGATCTTCGCCCTCGTACATACTCTCGTCCACTTCCGCGGGACGAACCTCAAAGGAAATCCCGGCATTACGCAGCAACTCCGCCCTTCGCGGCGACTGTGAAGCAAGTATCAGCATCCCTTGATTCTAACCTCACGCCTAATGACTACGGTTCTGGTGACATGGTCACTGTTCTGGTGCCCCACGTCCCGCCCGGCCCCATCGGGCTGACGTGGGGTAGTTGCTCTTGCTCCTGCTCCTGCTCTTGCTCCTGCTCTTGCTCCTGCTCCTGCTCTTGCTCCTGCTCCTGCTCTTGCTCCTGCTCCTGCTCTTGCTCCTGCTCCTGCTCCTGCTCTTGCTCCTAACCTTGCGAAACCTCGCGAAACCTCGCGAAACCTTCTAACCGCCCCTTACGCAACCTCCCACCCATCTTCGCTCGTCTTATCAATGTGCATACCGCAATTCAACCCTCACCGCTAGGAGCCACTGTTCGCGGCGACCTCGTGGATTTTTATCTCTGGGCGCCGCGTCTCTCCTCTGTCATGCTCCGACTCTTCCGTCAGGATGCTCCGCCCCGCGACTACCCCATGCTCCCTTCTGGCGGCTACTGGAGCCTTACTCTTCCCGCCTCTGCCGGTGACCGCTACCAATACGTCACTGGGAATCTCGCTCTCCCCGATCCTGTCTCCCGACTCCTTCCCGAAGGCGTGCACGGCCCTACCGAAATCGTCGATCCCACATTTCCGTGGACGGACAATCTCTGGCGCGGGCTCGCAATGCCGAACTACATCCTCTACGAACTCCATGTCGGAACCTTCACTCCCGAAGGCACGCTCGACGCGGCCCTCGTGCGCCTCGATTACCTCCACGACCTAGGCATCACCGCTATCGAACTCATGCCGCTCAATGCCGCCCCCGGCACTCGAAATTGGGGATACGACGGTGTTGGCCTCTACGCCGTGCAGTCCAACTACGGAGGTCCCGCCGCGCTTCGCCGCTTTGTCGATGCGGCCCACTATCGCGGTCTCGCCGTCGTACTTGATGTCGTCTACAACCACTTCGGCAATGAAGGAAATTACCTCTCGCAGTTCGGACCTTATTTCTCTAGCAAACACAAAACACCATGGAGTGATGGAATCAACTATGACGACGCCGGCTGTCTCCACGTCCGCCGCTTCATCGTCGAAAACGCCCTCTACTGGTTGCGCGAATATCACCTCGACGGTCTCCGCCTCGACGCTGTCCAAACCATCAAGGACGACTCCCCCCAACACATCGTCGCCGAGATCGCCGCCCGCGCTCACCAGCTAGGAGCCGCCGAGCATCGCACTATCGTCGTCACCGTTGAAACCGATGAAAACCTTCCCCACTACATCCTTCCCGCCGAGCAGGGAGGATATGCCGCCGATGCCGTCTGGAGCGACGACTTCCACCACGCCATCCATGTCCTGCTCACAGGCGAAAACAAGGGTTATTACCAGGACTTTGCCGACCCCGACCGCCTTCCCGAAATTGTTTCCAAGGTCCTCTCCGAGCCTTTCGCCTTTCAGGGCGAGCCCTTCCAGTTTTGGCAAGGCCGTCCTCGCGGAACATCCCCTGCCGGAGTCCCCTTGCCCTCACAAATTATCTGCATTCAAAATCACGATCAGGTCGGCAACCGCGCCCTCGGCGAACGCCATACCGCACTCACTCCCCCCGGCGCGCGCAAACTCGCCGCCGCGTTGCTCTTGCTCTCGCCTCACACCCCGCTCCTGTTCATGGGACAGGAATACGATGAGTCCGCGCCCTTCCAGTTCTTCACCGACTTCGGCGACCCCGCGCTCCAGAAAGCTGTCTCTGAGGGACGCCGCCGCGAATTCGCCAACTTCGATTGGACCGACGTACCCGATCCACAGCACCCCGCGACCTTCGAACGCTCGCGCCTGCAATGGTCGCAAGCCACAGAAAACCTCGACATGCTCGCCTGGTACCGCACCCTCCTGCGCCTCCGCCGCAAATACGTCATCCCCTCCCCCCGCACAGCCCGCGCCAAGTGGAGCGCTGACAACCTCCTGACCGTCCAGATCCCCGCCGATTCCCCACACCTCCAGATCATCGCCAGCCACGGCGCCGCTATGCCATCCTTCGACGAACAATGGGTCTTGGAACTGGAGACCAATCAGGACGGCTACCAAACCCAAATCTACGTACGCCCACCACAACACGAGTGAACTTGAATTTGCATTAGTCGAAATGCAGCATGAAAAAGCCGGGTGCCTCAGGTTAAGTCCTTCTCTGGCAGGAAAAGCGCGGCGTCTACGCTGTTTGTAGAGCGAATTGAAGGGTGCCGTTTTGGAATATCGCGCGATAAGCCTGATTCTTGAACACGCTGAGTCCAACAATTATGTATAGTGTTGCACCATGTTTGAGCGATACACGGAAAAGGCACGGCGTACTATATTCTTCGCCCGGTATGAAGCTAGCCAGTTTGGTTCTCCGTATATTGAGACGGAGCACCTCTTGCTCGGTCTGTTGCGCGAGGACAAAGCGCTTACCATTCGCATCCTACCCTCGCACTCATCAGCGGAATCGATCCGCACGCGGATAGAAGGAGTCACGACCATCCGCGAGAGGGTTTCCACTTCTGTCGATTTGCCGCTAAGCAATGAATCCAAGCGTGTGCTCGCCTATGCGGCTGAAGAAGCCGAGCGGCTTTCTCACAAGCACATCGGCACCGAACATTTGCTGCTGGGTTTGCTGCAGGAACAGAAATGTGCTGCGGCATCTATTCTGAAAGAGATCGGGATCGACCTGGGCAAAGCGAGAGAAATCGTCGCCGCCTCTGATTCGAGCGTGGTCGCATCAGCAGAAGTAGGAGGCGAGATTATTCGTGGCCGACGAGCCATCATTGAATTCGTTTACATCGGTGCCGTCATCGCCTCCGTCTCAGTACACGCAACTTCACCCATCCCGCGTACTGGCGGGCAAGTGGTGTTCAAGAACCATCAGGGAGGGGATGAACCGTACCGAGTTGAGAACGTAACGTACGTTTACGACAGCCAACCTCCTGACATGACGGTCGCTCAACTCACGAAGGTGGTAATCGAAATCAAAAGAGAATAGCAGTGACAGTTTCAAGAAGGCGCAAGTAGCGATAACTCATCAGTCAATCCTGGGGGCTCCTACAGATCGATTGCCCAACCAGTAACTTCGGCCTTTTTTACCATTGCTCAATCCGTTAATCCTGCTGCACCAAACTGGTTGCAAACATCAGAGAATGGCGATTTGCGCCCCTTCCGTGATGCCCCGAAAACCGCACTTTACGCCTCGAAAATGCTTCGAGAAGCCCCTTTTCACATCGAAAGTGCCCCGTTCTGCACCGCTGTCAAGAGACAAATCTTGCATTTCTCCCCTAACGAACTGAATCCAAAGCCGTTAAAGTTCACCCCCAAGTGATGGGATTGCCTTCCGGAATTGCTATTCTGAAACTAGGAAGCGAAGCGAATAATACGCTGGCTCAAAGCGGCAATCTCACGATACCTTGAGCTTTTAAAAACCTCCAACTTCCCTGTTTTCAAATTTTTGCAGTCGAATATAGGGGGAGGGGGTATCTAGTCAATCCGCATGTCGCTGTCGTAATCCACAACCAGCGATTTTTCGGTCACACGCACATTGCGGATATCGAGACGCTCTAGAGTCAACGGATAACCGCTCGTCTCCGTCGATTTCGTAAGGATCTCGCGCAACATCGTCGCCGCGTTGATCTTGATGCTCTGTGGCACCTTATGACTGAGAAATGGCGACAGGATGAAGTTCAACTCTGCGGAATCGCTCACGCGGTCCAGTCGCGCGTCGGTCACGCCAATCGTTTCGCCTTCGGCACTTGGAGCCAGCGAAATCACGGTGTTCATCGAAACCGGAAAGCCGATGCAGCGCCCGCCGATCTGTCGTCCGTATTTGCCAACCGTGTGAACACGCACCAGAATGCGGTCTCCCGAGAACGACAAATGAGGATCTTCGGCAAACAGAAAGCAAGCCGAATGCGCATCGCCGCGCAGGTAATAGCGTTGATCGGGAGTGCTGAAAAGCCGCGCTTTCAGCGTGCGCTCAAGCGAGCCGGAGGAGACTTTGAACTGTCCAGCCTCGCAGGCCGGAACACAGCAAATCAACAAACAGCAGAACAATAAGGCAGAACGAATCGACATGGCCTATCCAGCGTTTTCCAATACAAGTCAACGAGCCGATTCACCGGCGCGCCCAAACCCATACTGGAGAGAGACTCTGAATAAAGCATACTCCTGTTCGCATTCACACCGTGGCGACTGGTTCGGTCTGAACGTTCCATCGACAAGCGTCAGGCCGCTGTGACATTTACAGTGCTCTTCGTAACTGCTCCAGCCGAATCCCAGCATTGCACCGTGACACTATGTGGCCCCGTCGTGACCTGAATCGTCGCATTGATTGATTCGCTGCCGCTCGAAGCCCTCAGCACGTTGTCCACGTACACCTTCATGGCGACAATGCCCTTCGAACCCGATGCCGAGGCGCTCACCTGCATGTTCGTTGAAACCGTCGCCCCCTCCAACGGCGTTGTCACCTGGATATTCGTTCCAGAAGTGATCGCCGTGGTGGTGTTGAACATCTCCGACATCGGCACCGCATTCGCCGAAGCGCCCGGGAAATTCTGCGTAGTGCCCATCGCCATCAGCATTGTGCGCAGCAAGTTCGGATGGTGATAGGTGACGGTCGATTTGTAATTCTTCTTCACCTTCGGGCCGACCATTGCGACCAGCACGCGTCCACCACAACCACTGCTCACGGTTGCGCTGCAACGGTTATCGCCCGAAAGGTCTGCCTCGTCCGACCAGATAATCAGCACGCCGTCGCCGCCCGCCTGAAACTCCGGCAGCGCCAGCAGCGGAGCGATATAACTCTTCAGGAATGCATCCGCCATCTTCTCGCATGCCGCCTCCCCACTGGGACAGTTATGCAAATCGTTCTTGGCATCTGGAGTAATGAATGCGAAGTTCGGCAGTTCATTGTTCTTGATGTCGGTCAGCAACTGCATGATCGGCACGTGTTTCAGCATCTGGGCCTTACTGTTTCCCATGTCGCTGTAATACGGCAATGGCGCGTGGCGCTTCATATACGCGCCAGAGTAGAGCCCCGAAAATCCCGGATACGGAAGCGACTGCGCATACGACTTATAAGAAAGCCCCAGTTGCATCGCATGGCGCACGATATTATCAACGTTGAACGTTGCCAGCGTCGAGCTGTTCGACGTAACCATCTGACCCGAAGTCACCCACATATAATCAGGTAAGGAGTTGTGCTGGTTGGCATAGAACTGCGTCGCCAATCCACCTTTGGAGATAAGGCTGTTCAGGTAAGGCATATTCGCGCTACCAACCAGGTGTTCGTAACTGTGGTTCTCTTCAGCAACAATGTAAACGTGCTTCGATACCGGAATCTGCGCAGCCACGCTGCCCGACATTGCAAGTAGAACCAACGACCACGCAAAACTTCGCCTCATTCCTCACCCCGGCAATTCAATGTCCGCAGAGTATATTGCAAACGTGCCTTCGCGTCCGGGGAATACTGTTCATGGAGAGAAGCACCTCCGGCTACTCTCCTCCCGCGAATTCCTTGAAGCCGAGGAAAGCTCTGCAGTTAGCATCATCAGCGAGAGCCTAGAGCATTTGTGTCACTCTCAATTTTTTCTTCGCGTGCTCTGACTGGCGCCCCACGTCCCGCCCAGCTTCATCGGGCTGACGCGGGGTAGTTGAAATTACCTTATTCCTGCCTTTGTTCTTGCCCTTAGCCGATACACTTAAAGGGCTGTTTCCCATCTCCTCCAACATTTGTCTAACATGAGTAGTTGCGTTTGCTCTTATCAACCAAGGGAGGGAGTACATCCCAATGCGCGCCTTTGAATTCGCTACTGCGCAGCAAATCCTTTTCGGGCGCGGCACCACAGCCCAACTGCCGGTGATCGCCGCGCGCTACGCTCTGCATCGCTGCGTGGTAGTCACAGGAAAAACTCCATCCCGCGTGCAATCGGTAATCGATCTTTTGACTCAAGCCGGAATTGGCGTCGTGACCCTCCCCGTCCCCTCCGAACCCAGCATTCCCCTGCTCCGAGAAGCTGTCGTCCAAGCCATCGAGAGCAAATGCGACGGAGTCATCGCCATCGGCGGCGGTTCCGTGATCGACACCGGCAAAGCTATCGCGGCGCTCATGCGCAACACCGACGACCTCTTCGAATACCTCGAAGTGATCGGCAAAGGCCGCGCTCTCCAGCACTCGAGCGCCCCCTGCATTGCTGTCCCCACCACCTCCGGAACCGGAGCCGAAGTCACGCGCAACGCTGTGCTCTTCTCCCCCGAACACGCCGTCAAAGTCAGCCTGCGCTCGGCCACCATGCTGCCCGTTGCTGCCATCGTCGATCCCGACCTCACTCGCGAACTCGCTCCTCAGACCACCGCCTGGTCGGGCATGGACGCGCTAACCCAACTGATCGAGCCCTACGTTTCGCTGCGCGCCAATCCTCTCACCGACTCTCTCTGCCTGCAGGCTATTCCGCTTGCCGCGCGTGCTCTGCCTCGTGCTTTCCACGACGGAACTGACATGCAGGCGCGCACCGAAATGTCGCTGGCCAGCCTCTTCGGAGGCATGTCCCTCGCCAATTCCGGCCTCGGCGTCGTACACGGTTTTGCTGGTCCGCTCGGAGGAATGTTCAAGGCGCCGCACGGAGCCGTCTGCGCCGCCATCCTCCCGCACGGAATGGCCGCAAACATCGCTCATCTAAAGGTCGCCGATGGCAAAAATGCCGCCGCCACTCTCGACCGCTATCGCACCGTCGCGCGCTGTCTAACCGGAAGCTCCACAGCAGAGCCCGAGGACGGTGTCTCTTTTGTCCAGAACCTCAGCCGCGAGTTCGGCATCCCTCCGCTCTCCAGCTTCGGTATGAGTGCGACCGACGCAGAGCAGGTCGTCGAGAAATCAGCTCGCGCCAGCAGCATGAAAGCAAACCCCGTCGTTCTCTCCTCCGAAGAATTGAAAGATGTTTTCCTGCGTTCGCTCTAGGCTATTTACGAGAGCGCATGTTTCTACTGATTTGCGTCGTACGCCAACCGCGAGCGGAATTGCAGCCTTGGGTCGCGTGTCGGAAGAATGCGTACTGAGTGCTGTCCAGCCGTTTGCCCCGGAAGATCGTAAGTGAGCACATACCCGCCATGCAGATCCTCCAAAACAGCCTGCAGTACGCTTGCTACGTTCTGTCCCGGCGGAAAGCTCAATCCGCCTGTGTTACCGGCCAACTGATCGAGCACTGCATCCCCACGGTCCTGCGCAGATTTCTTCGAGCGAGCATTCACGCAGTAAATGGCGGCCTGCAGATTTTCCGCTGCCAACACCGCCTCTGACATCGAATGCATGCTGATCGTATCCATCCCATCCGAGAACAGGATCATCGCCGGACGCGCTTCCGCGTCGTGACTCTGCTCCAGTATCTGTGCCGCCTCAACCAGCGCGTCATAGAGAGGTGTAGCTCCGGATGCGCGCAACGTACTCAACTTGATTGGTGTGGTTTGCGCGTTGCAGCTCCGTGCGCAAATCAACATAGACTTCAGCCCGCCAAATGCCAGAATGGATACGCGATCCCGTTCTCCCCAAGCCGAGTCCGAGATAAATTTCTTTACATCGGCGATCTCGGCAGGAATCTGCGACTCCAGCGAGTCACTCGCGTCCAGCAATATCACCAAATCCAGAGTGCTCTCGGACGCAGGACGAAAGCTTTTGAAATGGCGAATGATTGCTCCGTTATCGGCAACAGCAACGTCGGAGGGATGCAATTCCTTGATCACACGTCCCTGCCGGTCCGAGGCTGCAAAAGCCAGCCGCACTTCATTCGCACTACTGCGAAACGTGTACCCCGTTTCGTCGGATGCAACGAGAGGGATGGAATTCAGAAGCACTGCTAACAACAGTGCGGACAAAAACGCTGCAATTCGTTGCTGAGTCGAAAGCTGTACTGAAAGCTGCATCGCGTACTCCGTTCCTCCATGCGAACGGATGTATCGACTCGCGCATGAAGCCCGGAGTTGCCTTCATTCCCATTGTTCAAACCGGGAACGAGCCGCTCCACTTCTGGTTCTCCTTTCATGAGTTTTGGATCAGGAATCGACGAATTCTCTTAAGAGTTCTCTCATATAATCCGGCACACGCAAAACGAATCGCTCCTGAAATGCAGGAGCGATTCGTTCAATTCGATGTTTCTGATGTTTGTCCCCTGCTTCAATTGCAACCCGCGGAACACTAAGTGCGGGTATCAGGGTCAAGCTCTCTCGAATAATGAGAATCCCGGGATACCGTCCGGGGTCTCGCAGTCATCGACTGTTGGTCGATATCATCGAAGTGCGCGGTGGAGGGTTCCGCAGCTCGTAATTCGCGCTCCGCTCCATGGCTCTCGCCGCCGCCTCCTTTTGCGCCTCTTCGCGCTCCCAATCGCCACGCAGCGTCATCTGCTGAATTGCAAAGCGCGACCTTACCTTTTCGTCATCGGAAAACAGCACGAGCTCATTCTTGCGGATCAGAAAATCCATATTCTCCGCCAGAGGCATGAATTCTTCTGCATGCCGCCCCACGACCACGTACACCACTTTGTCGCCCACAATCGTGTATTCCGGACAACTCGACGGTCCCTGCGCTGGAGATCCCGACATCGCGGCCATGAACCCTTTTTGCGAGGTACACTCGGCCATCCGCATCTTGATCACCGTACCCTTGAACGACCAACTCCCCTGCGCCTGCGATAACCCTGCGGCACACAATAACAAAACCATTACCAAGGCTATGCGCCTCATCCCGTCCTCCCGAGAAACTTCGGCCCCGGACGCGTTGGCCGAAGCACATATAACTTTTCTTTCTCTGACTTACTAACGGCAGATGAGGTGATGCGCGTCACAGGTTGGCTTGCTACACGTGGACCACTCGTTCCCGGATCAGCACTGGTGAATCGGTTCTCGATTTGGGATCGAAAATACTCGCCTCAGTCCCGGGCAGTCCCAACTACTGCAACAGCGCGCACTCTCTTCTGCGGAGGTGGCGCAGTTCCAACATCCACAAAACAGAGCGCAGGTTGAGAATAGACTGCGAACAAAGTTCCACCGACGGTTGCGACCGCTGCTAACCAGGGGACAGCCGGGGACAGATAAAAGGTGCTGGGAGCGACCCGAATTACGACGATCCATGCCAGGTACCCAGCCGTCCCACCAACAACACACAACATGCGACGAGGATGCGAAAGCGGTGTATCTCCGACGCACAGATTCCAAATTGCCAGCGCAAATGGAAAAGCCGCCACCAGGTCTACAAGGTAGTGCTCGCCCGTGGAAAGCGTCGCCACCGCCGTCAACGTCGCAAAGATCGCTGCCGCCCAGTGTCCCCGCTTCAAATCCCTGCTGATCCAGAGAAGAATCAGAGCCCACGTCATATGCAACGATGGCATGGCATTACGTGGGTACTTCAGCGCGAGTTGGACAACTGCAGGTTGCGTGCCCGGATAGGCAGCCGTTCCGTCTCCGTGAAGAAAGCCAGACCGGCCAAGCAGCATCAAGGGACCGCAGGCGGGGAGCAGGTTGTAACAAAGCACGCCCACCGTGACAGCCGCAATCAGCAACCATGCAATTTTCCAGGGTGGCCGTGTTTGTCCCATGTGCGCGGCAAAGCAGATTCCCATCGCTAATGAAAGCCCCATGTACACACCAAAGAAGAGCTCATTCAAATGGGGTACGCTGCCCACCCAGCCAACAACAAGAAGGCTGGGCGAAAAACCGAAACTCCGGTCCACATAGAACAGGAACGCGTCATAGGTAGCAGGCGACTTGTCCCAAGTGAGATAGGGAACCAGTTTCGCTGGAAGATTGGCGTAGTAAAGAAACAAAAGAGCAGCCGCAAGCAGATTCAATGGTGAAGCGATACGACGCCGGTAAATCCAGGCGCCAATAATGAACAGCGCTCCGCTTGAGACAATCGCCATAAACAGCCATTGTCCCCACCAGAATTTGGCAAACAAATATGCGGACACCAGCAGAATAACGGCTGTCCCTGCAAGTTCGAATCGCTTATACACAACATCATTATCGAGGAACGGCATACGCCCTATCGTGACAGCTCTCACGAGCAATAGTGATTCGAAACACTGTACGTAAACAGAAGCAATATTTCGAATGCAGCCTCATCAGCTCTGCCTTTGTTGATTGTAAATTTTTCGAGAATTGAACTGCAGCAGAACCGGACCGACTGCCTGCTTGCAGACTAATCGCAGAGTTTCGCTTCTGCATTCGAGGTCTGTACGTTCGGCGAGTGACCTTCAATTTGGAAAAGCTGTTGCACAGCGCTTGTCAGTTCGGGGCGTTCCGGCATTTCCTTCAACTGTCTTCCCAGGCTTGCCGAGATTCGCTGTGTGATGTGGGCCGAGAGTGCTTCTAGCGCGACTTCCTGGTCTTGAGTGAATGGCCCGAACTGCTCTTTTAACTGATCCAGCTCCTGCTGGCAAATGAATTCCAGTCTTTCCCGCATCGCCGATATCGTCAGCAAAATCGATTCCGACAAGAGCTTGGTGCGGAATCCTGCAGCTTCTTCCGCAAGGATTCGTTCAGCGATTGGCCGCATCCGGAGCCGCTCCTCATGCTTGTCCACCGCGCTGCAAAGGTCATCAAGATCGAGGGCAGTAACCCCATCCAGCGTGCGTACGTTCGGGTCCACGGTACGCGGTACAGCCGTATCCACGATCATGAGTTGCTTGTTGCCGCGCTCGCGAAGCACTATTTCAAGTTCCTCGCGGGTCAGCAGAATCCGTTGCGAAGCCGCAGAGATCACCACGTCTGCCCATAGAACCTGCTCCCAGAGACTTTCGGCGTGGGCGGCCTTGACCTTGCACTGTTTCGCCAGCTGCACGGCGTGTTCCCAGCTACGATTCACAACAATGATCTCGCCGGCCCCTGCGTTCTGCAATTCACGCAGTGCCGACAGTGCTATGCGCCCTGCGCCCAGCACGAGCACCCGTCTTTGTCGAAGCTCGCCGAGCGCTGCAATGCACGCTTCGACCGCGGCTTGCGCCACGGTGGTCATGTGCGCGGAAGATCCAATTTCCTGTCGAATGCGACCCGCCACACTGAATGCTTTCGCCATCAGTGCGTCCAGGAAACGCCCTGTCGTGCTCGCTCGCTGCGCCTGCTGCCAGGCTGCCAGCAGAGAACCGGTCGCATCTGGTTCCCCAAAGACTGCCGCATCAACTCCGGCTGTAACCCGCAGTACATGCGCAACGGCAGAATCTCCCACCAGGCGGTAGAAGTTAGACCATTCCAGCAATTTCAAATCATTTGAGCGGGTAAGAAAGCGAAGGACGGAGTTAGCAGCCTCGGACGCGTCCTGGGTCCAAACTAGGAATTCCGTACGGTTGCAATTCGAGAGCACAATGACCTCATCGATCGCGTCCGAACGCCCCAACGCCGATAAGGCTTCCGCTTTCTGAGCGGGACTCAGCAGAAAGCGCTCACGCATTGCCAGCTTAGCAGTGCGGAGGCTGATGCCGATCACGACCAGAGTCGGTTCCACAGTATTCTCCCTAGTGCCGGTAATAGGGCACATAGAGGGCCAAAGAGTCGACAAAAATTTGGCGGGCGATGCAGCTTGTTTTCAGAGACTTAGCCATAGTCCCGGAGTCGCTTGTGCAAGAAAGCCTTTTTCGCATGTGGAAATTGACCCAGATATGCGAGCGATTCCTCTACTCTGAATGTGCGTAATGCCACAAAATTGCCAGATTCAGGGACATAGGAACAAGCCGCGAACGTCGGCATAGCCGCTTCCCCGCCGGATCGTCTGACCTCTCAACCAATTTGAGCTAAGCTGTAATTTCCCTGCACTCAGTTAAGATCGAAATGCATTTCGCGAGCTTGCGCGCACACCAAAAAGCCTTTGTCGGAAATGAGCTTCGCGAAAAGTTAGTGCTGTCTCTGGCCCAAATGAGAGTTGTTGCTGATCAGTAGACCGAAAGCTATAATCGCCCGGTGCAAACGGCTTTCATCTTTTTTTCATTTGTCGCCTTTTCTACAGGCGCGGTGGCTTCCAAGCGCCTGTCTTCTGCACGATCCAGTTCGGTAGTTCGTCCGTTTGAAGTGTTACTTGTTACATTCCTGCTCGTCGTTTTCGCCGCTATCCGCCCACACCAACACAACGCGTTGTTTCACGCCAGCGCAGTGTCGGCGATGCTGATGATTGGCGCCGTTGTAGCGCGGATAACAATTGTCAACGATGGTCGAGTAACAGCCGGAACCAGGGAGTTTGAGGATCTTGCGGCAGATACTGGCCCCGCCAGCCTCTGGGCGCGCTGGCTCAATTTTTCCCGCGCAGTTGTGGACTATGAGTTCCGAATATTTCTTGTCGCCGTATATATATTGATTATTGGCCCATTCGCAATCATCTTCCGCTTGCTGCAAGCATCTCCATCCAGCCCCGCTAACTCCTCCAACTGGATTGCGAGAACTGACACTCCCAGCCTGGATGCCGCGCGGAGACCTTTCTAGGTGAACATCCTCGGAATTTCCTGCTACTACCACGATTCCGCCGCTGCTCTGTTGCAAGATGGCATTTTAGTAGCGGCCGCGCAGGAAGAACGATTTAGCCGAATCAAGCACGACCCTTCCTTTCCTCAGCACGCGATAAAGTTCTCCCTCGAGCACGCCAACATACAGTCTTCCGATCTCGATTACGTGGTATTGCACGAGAAACCCATGCCCAAGCTGGAGAGATTCCTGACCTCTGCTCTCCGCTACTGGCCCAACGCATGGAGCCTGTTTCAAGATGGCACGATCGGCTGGATGAAGCAGAAGCTATGGATCCGTGCAAAGGTTTCGGAGGAACTGGGAATTGATCGCGAGAAGATTTTATTCGTCGAACATCACATGGCTCACGCCGCCAGCGCCTTCTTTTGCTCTCCTTTTTCCGAAGCCGCTGTTCTAACCGTGGATGGAGTCGGCGAATGGGCAACTGCCACCATGGGCACCGCCACAAGCTCCCCCTGCGCAATCAATATCTCGAGCGAGATGCGATTTCCTGACTCTCTCGGCCTGCTGTACTCCACCTTTACGGCCTTCCTCGGCTTCGAAGTAAATGAGGGCGAGTACAAAGTAATGGGAATGGCGCCCTACGGCGAACCCCGTTATTTGCGAGAGATAAGTCAGGTAGCAAAATTCAAAGACGATGGCAGTCTATCTCTTGATCTGAGTTATTTCTCTTTTCACCACTCATCGCAGCGTAGCTTCACAGATCGCTTCACCGATCTCTTCGGTCCGCCGCGAGATCCAAATCTTGAATTCGTAACCGGCCGTGCAGGCACCGGAAATGGCTCAAAGGAACTGGAGCAACTGAATCAGCACTACGCCGACATTGCCGCTTCCGTGCAAAAGTTCACAGAAGATGGGTTGCTCAAAATGGCGATTCACCTTCAGCGCACCACTGGTGCCAAAAACTGCTGCTTTGCTGGAGGCGTGGCGCTGAACAGTGTAGCTAACAGCTGCATCCTCCAAAGCTCGGGATTCGAAAACGTGTTTATCCAGCCTGCTGCAGGCGATTCCGGCGGCGCATTAGGTGCGGCGCAATACGCATGGCATGTGCTTCTCGAAAAGCCTCGGTCTTTCACTCTCGAGCATGCGTTCTGGGGCAAGGCGTACAGCAATGAGGAGATTTCCTCTGCTCTAACTGGCACAGGTGCTGAACTTGTCGAGAATGAAGACGAGTTGATTCAGCGCGCCGTACAGGACCTGGTGGCGGGGAAAGTGATTGGATGGTTTCAGGGGCGATTTGAATGGGGTCCTCGTTCCCTTGGCAACCGAAGTATCATCGCGGACCCGCGCAGTGAGGAGATGAAGGGGATCGTCAACAGTAAGATCAAGTTCCGCGAACCTTTTCGTCCCTTCGCTCCAGTCGTTCCCGAAGAATGCGTCGAGACAATGTTTGATTCGAGCCACGACCTGAAGGGGCAATACCCGGCACGATTCATGTTGCTCGTCATGCCATGGAAAGACGACGTTGGCGGAAAAGTTCCCGGAGTAAATCATCTTGGCACCGGACGATTGCAGTCGCTTCGGCGCGAGTGGAATCCGCGTTACTATTCGCTGCTCGAAAACTTCGGCGAGGCTACAGGAATCCCCGTTTTGATGAACACCAGTTTTAACGTGCGGGGAGAACCCATTGTGGCCAGCCCTGCGGATGCGCTCTGTACATTCCGCAAGAGCGGCCTTGATGTGCTCTACATCGGCGACTATCGTTTAGGGAAGTAATGTGAAATGAAAACTGTGCAGCAGTTGAAAGCTCGCTGGACTACGGTAGGTGAAGTTTTTTCGTTTCTCTGGCAACGTAAACTCTGGTGGCTTATCCCGCTCGCCGTTCTTTTATTCCTGATCGGCATCCTGTTCGCGGTTGCGCAAGTTTCCTCCGTCGCCCCATGGATGTATCCACTGTAAAAATGCAACCTGCGGAACGGCTAAATGTCCACTTCAATAATGCCCGGCTGGTACTCAGATGACTCGCCTTCAATCCTTTTTACTGCTCTGCTTTATCGCCGCGCTGGGCCATTCACTCTCGCGTTTTTCGCAGGTTCCGAAAGAGGTGTGGCCATCGCAGTTGCTCGGGCTGCTGGGGGCGGTTGTGGTTGTCGTGGTTTGGTTCCGGCTTAAACAGCAAGTCTCCGCGTTGACCTTGTTGCCTGCTGTCATCCTGGTGCTGTACTGCACCTATCGCGGCTTCGTCTTCCATCACCTCGCCGCCGCCGAAACCACATTCGATAATTACGCTCTCTATGTCGATCGAGCCTTCGGCTTCCAGCCCAGTCTTTGGTGTTTCCGTTTAGTCGATCGCCTTCACTCGTTTTCGTTCTTGAACCTGGTGTACGGAAGCCTGACGTTTGCCATGGGGCTGACCTTCGCAACTCACATTCGCCCCCAACAGCGTCCGTGGCGAGCATTTTTCGTTTTGGTGCTTGCCGGGTTCCTAGGTTCCCAATGCTATCGTCTGCTGCCGATCTGCGGCCCTGTTTACCTCCTCGGCTCAGAATGCTACACCGGCGAGATCGACGCTCATTGCGCTGACATGGCGGCCAGTGATTTACAACGCGTGCAACTGAATGGCAAGTGGCCCAGGAATGGCATGCCATCGCTTCATCTTGCATGGGCTCTGCTTATATGTCTTTTGTGCCGCGACTTGAAAAGAGGAAAGTGGGTCGCCCTTGTGTTTCTCTGCCTAACCACGGTGGCAACGCTCGGCGGAGGTGAGCACTATCTGATCGACCTCGTGGGCTCTCTTCCCTTCTCAGTCGTCATCTGGTTTCTTTGCGATGGGAGTATTCCGTTGGGTCACCCCAATCGAATGCTACCCATTGCCGGAGGATGCGCCACCTTCCTGCTCTGGATCAGTTGGATCCATTTTGCTCCGGCCAGCTTTGCGATTTCGCCGCTGGTTCCGTGGCTGGCTTCGTTCGCGATCATCGCCGGGAGCCTTTCATGTCTGTTAGTCCTTTCTCCAACAGCTACGGTTCCGCAAGAGCTCCAACTGCGTCAATTGTCTCGATCCACCGCACGAGGATAAAGCTACTGAAGCGCGCTTAACTTGTAATCACAATATCGCGTGACATCAGGCACATACCTGCTGCTGGTTCCAATCGAGACTGGAGTTATGATCACGTCGTCAACAAGTGAGGTCGTGTCGCACGTCAAATGGCGGCTTTGGTCCGCCAGAATTGCAACCGCTGTCTTCGTTCCGCTTTTGCTGCTGGGAATCGTTGAATGTGGTCTACGAATCTTCGATATCGGATTTCCGAGTGACGTCACAGTACCATGCACCATCAAGGGCAGCCCTGCTTCGTGCGACAACTTGTTCTTTACAACCAGATTCTTTCCGCCGCACATGGTTCGTCTCCCGCGCCCTTACGCGATTCCAAAAGAAAAGGCACCGAATACTTTTCGCGTCTTCATCCTCGGCGAGTCCACTGCCTTTGGCGATCCTGAACCCACATACGGATTCAGTCGATATCTGGAGGCGATGCTGCGCGAGCGCTTCCCAAATCGTAATTTCGAAGTGATCAACACGGGAGTTACCGCCATCAACTCCCACGTAGTATTGCCGATTGCAAAGGGCCTGGCCGACCAGCACGGCGACCTCTTCGTCATCTACACCGGAAACAACGAAGTGGTGGGTCCATATGGTCCCGGAACGGTACTTACCTCAACAGCGTTCGGCTTGCCGGCTATTCGCGCCAGCCTATTTCTCCGCAGTACCCGCATCGGCCAACTCATAATGAAGGCAGTCGAGCCCAAAAGCGCCAAGGCTCCTCAACAGTGGGGCGGCATGGAGATGTTTCTCAACCAGCAGGTCCGAGCCACTTCGCCGGGCTTGGCAAGAGGCTATCAAAATTTCGGGATCAACCTTGAAGATACAATCTCTGCCGTTCGAAAATCCGGAGCGAAGGTGATGGTCAGCACCATCGCCACCAACTTGAAAGACTGCGCTCCTTTTGCGTCGCTTCATCGCGAAGGCTTGAACAAATCGCAGCTTGATTCCTGGACGGCGTTAGTTCAAAAAGGTGACGAGCAAGAGGCACGAGGCTCGTACGAGGAGGCATTGCAGTTCTACCGTTCAGCGGCGGAAATCGATGCAGAGTATGCCGAGCTGGAATATCGCATCGCAAGGTGCTTATGGAAGCTCAATAATTTTACTGGAGCAAAAGAACATTTCACGCAGGCACAGAATCTCGACACCCTTCGATTTCGCGCCGATACCAAAATCAACGACAAGATCCGGTCAGTAACTGCCAAGGCCGGAGTTGAGTTAGTCGATTCCGAAGAAGAACTCTCTCGGGAGAGCATGAACGGCATCACCGGATCGGAACTCTTCTGGGAGCACGTGCACCTTACTCCCCAAGGGAATTACCTCGTAGCGCGCGCTCTGTTCGCGCACATCGCGAAGATGCTATCCACCGAAGCCGGGGCGTCAGCATTCATCGAAGTGCCGTCGATTGAGGAATGCAATCGAGATCTGGCACTCACGAGTTATGACAAAGCTAGAGTCGCAAGCGATATGTTACAGCGGCTGGAGAAGCCTCCGTTCACACACCAACTGAACAATCAGGAACAGTTAAGTGAACTCGCCCGCATGGCAGATGCACCCATCGAAGCGGACAACGAAATAGCAGACCAGTATCGGATGGCGATCGCACATCATCCAGACGACAAGTTGCTTCATCTGAATTTTGGTTTCTTTCTGTATGACCGCGATCCCAGGGCAGCGGTGTATCAACTGAAAATGGCGCAGCCCTACGACAAGGTGCCACTCGCTCGTTACGGTCGGTAGTGCCGACGCAATAGAGCCGGAGACATCACTGCGAGATGCTACCGTCTGGATTGTGCTTGTAGTTGTGGCAGGTGAGCGTGCATGTGTTCGTCGACCGATGATATGAGATTGGATAGGTGCCATTCTGGCCTACCACTCGAGCATCGAAGTTCACCAGTCGTTCCCCAGACACGTTCGCATTGGAAGATCCCATGCCATGAGCCACGTGGCAACCCGAGCATGAAAAGCCCGCATTGATGTGATATGCGTGTTTGTTGAAGCTCGCGTTCGACAAGATGTTCGTAAGATCGTGGCACTTTGCGCAAAGTGCGTAGGGACCCGTTGGGCCTAGATCCGGCGGTGCAAATAGATTGGTAATGCTCGTGCCAGGTGCGGCACTCACAGCCACTTGGCTAAATTGGTACTGGCGCTCGAGAATATGCGGATAGATCGAGCCGTGCGGCCCATTTGACCCGCTACGTCCGAATTCCCGATTATCGTCGCCATTATGGCAATCCGTGCACAGAATGCGAACTCCCACAGCCCGGCTCTGCCCCGTGCGGTCGATGTTCATCATGTTCGCCAACAGACTAGGCTGCGGCAACGAACTCGAGCGGTCATGCGTCACAGGATGGCTTGAGCTCGCCGTTGCACTGAGTTCCGCGATCACGTTCAAGGGATCACCCGCCGATACAACGCGAGTCGGCAGATATCCAAACTTGGCCAACACCTGCTTACCGGTGCTGCTTCCATGGCAGCGAAGACAATTTTCATACTGATTCACTGCGGGATTCAGAATCGTAATGCCATCGGATGAACTGACCCCGGAAACATTCGTTTGCGACGCTCTCATCAGCGGCGCATCGCCAAATGAGGTGACCTGCCTTGAGGCATGTGGGTTATGGCAATCCACACACGTTGCGTGGCGATTGTTATTGAGCACAACGGATTCTGCGGCATCGTGCGAGCTGCTGGTCGTTCCCGCCGGAAATGGATGGCCTATCTTTGCGAATTCGGATGACACATCCGGAGCCGCAGGTGAGAGATTTGATCCGCCGCTGTGGCACGTAGTGCAGCTTTGGGTGGTAGCGTCGAGTGCCGGCGCCGCGGGAGACGCGGGTCTCAGTAGTCGCGTCGATCCCAATGCATTGTGTGGCATGTGGCATGAGGTACACGCATTCTTGGCCACCGTATCGTAGCTCCCGGCATTTGCGTCCGAGGATGGCTTATTTGAGACCGTGGCGTGAATGCTCTGCGTCCATCCGGTCAGCGTATTCACCTGGTTCGGAACCGTGCGATTGGGGTCGTGACAAGCCAGGCAGAGCTTTCCATAGGAGCTGTCCATTGTCAGAAAATTCTGCGCAACTTTGTCAATCGTCTGCACGTGAGGGTTATGACAAGTCTTACATTCGATGTTGGAATTCACCAGCTTTACCGAACCTGTCAGATCCGCGGTAGTGCCCTTTGACGCCAGCGATTCCACAAGATCCGGCGAGTCTTTGATAGGAAGCACGATGCTGAACGGATGAGACCCCTGCAGATGCGTGCCCAGCAGATCGCGGCTGTACATCGCTCCCGTCGTAGTCAAGTTCCCATAAGCTGCGGTCTGCCCAACCGCAACCGTGCCGTCGTGGCAGCTAAGGCACAGGCTGCTAGAGCGCCCTAGTGTGGGCTGCGTCTGGCCAACCTGGTGGTAAGTGGAACTCGTATATGGAGTGTATGTCTGTTTTGAAAGTACCTGATTCCATAGAGGAGTAATTCCTCCGACGCCGCTGTGGGGCGCATGACAGAACGTGCAACCTAAATTACCCGGAACCTGAATCGGAGATTTGCCTCCAAGCGCCAGGTTATGCATTCCCAGCACGTCTCCCCCTGCCTGCGCCAGCACAAGATAGCTGTTGCAGGTGAGCAACAGGAGGATCGCCAGGCGTCTTAGGCTCACGCCGCTCCCCCCAGGCTCGATTTTCCTGTTCCGACGTAACGAAACACTTGTATCCGGCGATTAAAACTGTCCACGACAAAGATTCGATCGTCTCGATCGATTGCCAATCCAGAAGGCAACTGAAATTCGCCGGCTCTCGTGCCTTTTTGTCCGAAGTAGTAAAGCAGTTGTCCCTGACGATTAAAAACCTCTACGAACCCGGACAATGCCTCGACTACATACAAATGTCCTTCGGAGTCGAACGCGATGCCTTTCGGACGAAACATCCCTGCGCCGGAATCCTTGACTCCAACCGAGTACTGAAACACTCCGGAACGGTCCAACACCTGGACCCGGAAATTCATAGCGTCAACCACTGCTACATTGTTCTTCTGGAGCAACAGTTCGGTGGGGTAGTTGAATTCTCCATCCAACGTTCCGCTCTGGCCAATCTTCTGCAATACCGCACCGCTCAAATCCAGAACGAATACTTCGTTCCGCAACGTATCGGTCACATAGATCCGTTCGGCATCGGAATCCACTGCAATACCTGTCGGCCTTTTGAAATATCCTTCTCCGCCCTTAAGGCTGCCCAGTGCGTGCTGAAATTTTCCGTTCGCATCGAAGACAAAAATCTTTCCTGACTCCGAATCGGTCACGTAGATATTGTCTTTGGAATCCACCGCAACGCCCTGGGGCGCGCGCATCGGATCTTTCCAATTGTCTTTCCGTTGTAGAAACTTGTACTTCTGTTGCGCAAAATCGAAAATATGCACCCCGTAAGCGCCGGGGTCGGTAATAATCAGGCGCGCGCGTGAATCGACGGCAACGTCGTAAGGGCGCACCAGTGCCCGGTATTCGGGAGCTCCTGCCACAATGTCAATAAACTTTGCCCAGAAGCCGCGCTTCGTCTGCACATCGTGGGCCGAGTTGAAGCTGCGTTCGTAGGAGAGCCTGCGCCCTCCATCCATCAAAATATCCGGAGGCCCGGGTTCAATGTTCGATTGGCCTCGATGCTTCTCCGCATGAGCACAGGCCGCCGCCAGGAGGACGATCCCGGCCAGCTTACATATTGTGCTCGATTTCGATAGACCGGCACGGTCTAGAAGAAGCTGAACCATCGATTCACTCCGAAGTAGTACGAGTTTACCTTCGCAGTTGCAGCACCCGCAACGCCGACGCTTTGCGAAAAACGTGTAAACCCCGCGCTTATGCCCAGCCTACGAACTGCATACTGAATCTGCGTGGACAGCAGGCCGGATTGATTCAAGGAATTTGCGGCCGTACTCGTGGTGCCGCTGTTCGCTCTCGAGTAATCGGTGGTGATGGTAAATCCTCGCTTAGGATTTGCCGTCGCTCCGATAGTGAAGCTCTTCGCGTTATACAGAATCAGTGATTGGTTCGTCAGTACGCCGATGGGAACCGGTGACGACTGAAGTCCATTTGAAGTAAGTACCGAGGTTCCCTTTGACTGGGTATAGTTTGAACTTAGCGCTATCCTGCCATTACCCACTCCGGAGAATATGCTTTCGGAGCGATTTCCATCTCCTGCCTGTGCGGAAAATCCGCTGTGTCCGCCGCCAACACCGGCATTCCAATGCCAGTGTCTATGAAATTTCCGGGCAACCGTTCCGTTCCAGCGAAAGGATGAAGTAGTGTAAGCCACAAGAATCGTCTGCACGTCCTGCTGATAATCAACGCCTGCCGCGAACTCCCATGCATGCATCCGCCGATTGAGACTGACCGACGAAGTCATGCCCAACCCCGTGTTTCCCTGCTGATTGGCATTATCGATAGCGGAGATTGACCAGTTAAGCATGCCGAAGAGTGGCTTCTGATAATTGCCGAACAGGGTGCCATTGAAGTAAGTCGCCGCGTAGTTATGCTGACCGTAGAACTGCTCCATATGGGTCATGTTTGCCGAGGCGTTGAGCCCCCGCAAAATTGCGTAACTTGCCCCGCCGGAAATATTGAAGGAATGTGTTCCCGATCCGAAATTCACCAGAGGCGTTATTCCATCGAGAGAGAGCTCCTGGCGCAGGGTTCCGGAGAGGTTATCCGAGTATGCTCCATTCAACGACACATTCAATTTTCTCGTAAGAGAGAGGTTGACTCCGCTCGAAGCCGCGTCGGTGGTGGTCTTACCGTCACTCGCTCCTTGGTAAAAGGCTTCAAAATGCGAGCGCGATGCATCCGCATAGAAACTGCCATGCAGCGGCAGGCGGTGGGTCACCTGAAAAGCGAGCGAGTCGCTCTTCGCGCTGGAGTCAAGTTGTTGTTCCCCTACCAGGAATCCCGGAGTCTCTGCATTTTGGCTGCTGCGAAAGTAGGAGACGGTCAGGCGGTAGTCCCTGATGCTGTAGTTGGATCGTAAGTTCAAGGCGTTGCTATGGCTGTTGTTCTTGGAACCGGTTCCAATCACCTCAGACGTTCCGGAGCTTCGCGTAAAGGTTGCTGTAAGCGGAGGCACCCCCGGCAGCAACTCGCTCCACGAGATGGTGTAGCCTTGTCCCCTGCCTTTTGTCGCCACCTCGGGGCCTCCCGCCTGCCCAAAATAACTGAAATTATTCAGGCTTTCGGAAAAACCAATGGAACCTGGAAACCGCGAGCCGGCAAATATCTGGCTCGTGACATTGACCCCGCTGCTGTCGTAGATGGATTGATAGCTCGAGTTTGATCGCGATTGCTGATAGTAAGGCTGCGCCTTAAACGCAATGAACTTTGGATCGAAGTAGTAGCCACTAACGTCGCCCGAACCTCCCAAACCCAACCCATGATTCGATTGGAGTTCATCCCCAAAGCTCCCGTGGTACCCGGCCGTAAAGCTTCCGCTCCCCTTCAGCACCAGGTTATTGCCGAATTGAAGCTGTGCCTCACAGCGGGGCGCGAGCAGTAGAAACGCCGCCACCGCTACAAGGCACGCACTTTGAAGATACCGACGCACGGGATCGCCTCTGTTCTGGCCCCTACAGGACTTCCACTTTCGCTTCACTCTTCAGCTTGTTACTGAACGCGGAGCGCAATTGCTGTTTCTTTATTTTGCTCAACTCCGGCACCAACTTGGCGCGGGCCTGCTGCAAGCTTTGCTTTCCCGCAGGTCTATGTGCGTTAAGCCTGACGATGGTGTAAGCATTCTCAATCGGAATCACCGGGCTGACCTGGCCTGGTTTCATTCCAAGCAGAGCTTTTAACACCATCGGCGGCAGTTGCGTGCCAGATACCGATTTGTGATCGCCCATGTTGACCCGAAAATCGTCGTCGGAAAATTTTTCCGCAAGTAATCCGAACTGCTCATACGTCTTGGTATTCTTAGCCTCGCTGTAAGCATCATCAGCCCTTTTCTTGAGGTCGCTCATAGCGGCAGGGCGGGCCTTCTGAGGAGGCAAGATCGAGATGGTCTGGATCGCGAAGGCTTCTTCTACCTTGAATCGATCTGCATTCTTGGCATAGTAGGCCCTAAGCTCCGCATCGGAAATCGCGGACTTGGTCTCCACTTCGCTGTTGAGAAGGCGATCGATCATCAGCGAGCGCTTGATACGGTCGCGCAACACCTGCGCCGACCCGTTGCACTCGTTCTTCAGGAAGGCTTTGTACTCCGCTTCGCTATGGAACTCTTTCTGATAACTCTTTAGTCCTGATGTGATGGTGGCAGGCGCAACCACAATCTTGCGACGCTGCGCTTCCTGGTAAACCAGCTCTTCGAAGACGATCATGTCAAGGGCGCCCTTACGTATCTGGGCCTCCTGATTCTTCGGGAATCCGCCATGCACGCGCGCGTAAGGAAAGATGCTGTACATCTCCCGAACCAGATCGCGCTCGGTCAATACAGCGCGGTTCACCTTGGCTATCGGCTTATCGCTCACACTGGGAAGAGCAACCGAAGGCGAAGCAGGCGCGTGTGATGAAACTTGCGCCGTAGCACTCAAAAAGGCAATACAAATCACGGCGCAGACCGACAGCAGGGACTTCATGGAATTGTTCTCCGAGAGCTTCGAAAAAATGGGGGAGAGAAACTCTCCCCCACATTGAAACCAACCCACAATTAGAACTGGGTTGCGATGTTGCCGTTGTTGGCTTCGTTGGATTCGCCAAAGTGGCACTGGCGGCAGAACTGCGTTGTGGAAGCAGCCTTGCCGTTGTTGAGCGTGCTGGTGTCAGCTCCAACGTTGTACGGTCCGCGAACGAAGAAGAACGTCTGATAGTACTTGCTGCCGCCGTCCTGAGCGATCTGCGTGCCGTAGCCAGCAGCTGCCGGGGTCGAGGTGTAAACGTTCATCAAGTGCTGATCGTGGCAGGTGGTGCAGGTTACGAAAGCGCCATCACCAGCTGCGGTGACGCCATAGGGCTTGCTCCAACGGCCAGGTGCCAGCGAGGGCCAGCCATAATTGTTGACGAACTTCTCATAGTTGCTGCCGGGATCGACCGTCAGGGCCTTGTTTGTGGAATCCCAGGTAAGTCCGTCGCCGGTTTCAATTACGGCAGCGATACCCACCGGGTGATCGTTGTTGTAGTCGCCCTTAACCGTGGAGTCAGCTCCGAGCAGGGTCGGGATCGGCGTGGCGCCGTAAGCGGCAGGCAGAAGACCAACCTTCTGTTCGTAAGACTGTTTCGCCATCATGTTGGTGGGCGTGTAGTTGCCGTCATGGCAGCTCAAGCACATCAAAATGCCTGCGACTTCAGCGTTGCCGATTCCAGCAGCCATGCTGGCAGGCAGGGTCTCGTTGTAGCCACCGGTCGGATTCCACACGGGCGGCTTATCGCCGAACTGCATGGTCTTGCCGTACAGAATGGCTACGTCCTGACCCCACAGTGCAACGTCGCCGGAATTCGTGTCGGCAGTCGCCTGACCCGAACCGCGGGCGCCGCTGTGCGGTGTGTGGCAGCCTGCGCAACCACGGCCATTGTTCTGGTGCGCGCCGAGGACATCTGTCGTCGGAACGTATGTCTGTGCAAACGAGAAGCTCATGGCAACGAGGACTACCAGAGCGATAAACAGAACTTTCTTCATAAAATTAAAACCTCCTGAAATAACTGCAACAGATACTACTGAGCCCAAAAACACCGCTAACTTTCACAGGTAAATACGTATCAACCTGTGGTTTTGGCTGAGCGGTAGACAGCCAAACTCTTTGGCGATCACTTCGTCGCCGAATTCTGGGCCTGCGACTGCTGTGCCTCCGTGGAGTTGTCTTTCCCTTTCTCCACTTTGGCAACAGGCTTCTTCTTCGAATCTGCAGAGCGCCGCTCTCTTTCCGCGGCGGCTTCAGCTTCGGTCACATATTTCAACTGCTGCACTCGTCCAGGGTACTGCTCGGAGGTAAAAACACGATTGTTCTTGTCGATGGTAATGCCGCAAAGTGCCGCGAACTGTCCCGGAAGATTTCCGTGTCCCCCGAGGTAGGTCAACAGCTGTCCTTTCTTGTTGAAGACCTGGACGCGGTCCTGCATGCCGTCAGCGACCCAGATATTTCCGTCGCTATCAACAGCCACCCCTTTGGGGCGTGCAAAGTATCCGGGTCCGTCGCCAGCCTTGCCAAATGTATTTAGGAATGTGCCCTCTGTATCGAAGATCTGTATCCGGTTGTTCAACGTATCGGCCACGTAGAGATTGCCTTCTGAATCGACCGCTACGCCGCCCGGTTTTGCAAAATCGCCCTTGGACGTTAATTCGTGATTATGACCCGTGGTGCCGATCTTGCGGATTAGCTTCAATGAATCGGCATCGAACACCAGCACCTGGTCCAGGCCGATATCAGCCACATAAAGGAGTCGGCTATCGTTGTCCACCGCAAGTCCGCTCGGGGAAAGTAGTCCCTTGTCGATAGTGTCAACCGATTCATGCTTTGAGTTGAACACCAGAACGCGCCGCAACTGGGCGTCGGACACATACAACCGGTCGCCGTCGTCCACCGTGAGGCCGATGATTCGGCCAAAGTGGGCATCCTTGCCGTTCTTGATCATCTCGACTTCACGGGTCTCTGTGTCGAAGATGAAGATCGCGCCAACCTTCTCGTCGGCTACGTACAGCTTGCCCTTGGTATCAACTCCCATCCCATAAGGACTTACCAGCGAGAAATGAGGATGAAGTTCCTGCTTCTCCGAATCCGTTTGGGTGCCGGCGACCCGCTCCATCCAGCCCGACTTCTTTTTCGCTTTGGGAGTGGCCTCGAGCTCGTCCCACTTCTCACCAGCAAAAAAGGTGGTGTACTTTACGCGAGCAATCGAAGGCGGACTAGGCCAGACAATCTTCGAGACATCGATATTTTCCAGCAGATTGGCCTTCGTCTTCACTGCTGTCGTTTTCTTTTTCTTGATCGCTCCCGCCCACATCGAAAGCGGAAGCGCCAGCAACACCGCCAGCAGCAGAACGTAACCAACCAAGACGCGACCAGTGCAGACCCGATTTGAACGAACTACTGACATCTCCGCTAATCTCCTATGCGACGCATGGTTCGATCTTTGTGACAGTTGTCGCAAAAAGCCATATTGTTGACCTGATCCCTTACGAGCAGATCCGGCTGCGCCGACGCGTGTGGCTGGTGACAACTCATGCAGCCAATGCGGTTCCTGAACTTCTTCGTATCGCTGGGGTCAACCTGATCTTCCACCGGATGGCCATCGATCGGATGTCCCAACCCGTACCTGACCGGCAGCCGCACAACCTGCGAGAAGTAGTCTTCCGGCAACTTAACCTTGCCGTCGAAAATCGTAACCAGATGTTCTTTCTCAAGCAGAACCGGCTTGGCATCTCTGCCATGGCATTCCATGCAGAGCGCGTTCGGCGTCTTGGCCCGCATCAGGTGAAGATTGCTTCCACCGTGAGGCTCGTGACAGGTCGCGCATCCTTGCTCAAACGCCGGCTGATGGAGATTCGCCTTCTTGTGCTGTTCAGCCTGATTCGTATGACAGCCCAGGCAGACATTTACCGCATCTGGTTTGGGGAATCCTTGAGATTTTCCAGCGTGCGGATTGTGGCAATCCGTACAATCGCCCGCAGCGCCGGGATGCTGAACCTTTGCCTTCTCGATCTGCTCCACCTTGTCCGAGTGGCAGGTAATACAGGTTTCCTTGGCGGTTGCAGTGGTTAGTACCACCTTGCTGTCTTTTGCCGTAGCGTGACAGGAGTCGCACTGCCCACCGACAAATGGCGCATGGGTGAACTTCGCCATCAGCTTCTTTTGCGACGACTGGTGCGGATCATGGCAGGTGAGGCAGTCGGCGGTTGCAAATGGCTGGTTCTGGTGCGTCTTAATAAGCGCGGCATCCTTGGGATCATGGCAGCCTACGCAAAGCGCCGGAGCATTCTTCGTTAGGTGGAAATCAAACTCGCGCTTCCCGCGTTCCCCGGTTTTGTGCATCACGTGACAGGTGTCGCAGCCCATATCGAGCGCGGCATGTCGGCTGCCGTCCTTCGGAACATCAACCCCCATCTGATGACAGCTCAAACAAAGGTTGGTCTCCTTGCTGTCTCCAACCGCAGGCTTGATCAACTGGTTCTTATTCCCACTCACGTGTGGGTCATGGCACTTCACGCAGTCGCGGACCGCTGGAGAGTGAACCCTTCCGTGAATGTCAGCTGCTTTTTTGTCTGAGTGGCAGGTAACACAGAGAGCTACGGTGGGAGTAGTGGTGAGTTTTGTGCGGGTAATTTCCTTGTTAGCCCGGATCTCGTGACAGCTTGTACAGCCCATTGCGATCGCCGAATGGACCGACTTTCCTTTTGTCTTATCCTCGTGGCATTGGATACAGATAGAGGAGTCCGCCTTGGGGTCCAGAGGTACCGGATGCTTTCCCGCCCAAGCTGACCCGAGGAGTGTGCTCGCCACAACGATGATCAAAATCGATTTCACATTCCTAGTCACACCTGCCTCGGCCTTAATCGAAGGGAACTCGGTCTAAGTGCAATTCTGCGACCTATCACTTAGTACTATCTAAGTAATTGAGAGTAGATGATTAGACGTGCAGAAACACCATTCCTTGCACAGAGTCGGTCGGCAAAACCCTACTTTGTTGGGAATAATGACGCAGAAAATGGGTCATATCCCCCAACCGCGAGAACCCAGAGATGGGCTGTAACGCACAATAAGGCCTAGTATGGATTACAGTGACTCGCGTGAGCGGGAGCGGCAAGCAGATCACTACACGGCCTTGTTACGGGGTTCTAGTGAGGCGGGGTACTCACTTCCTCGTCTTCCGAGTGCATCATGCCAAACTTCTTCAATTTGTAGCGCAGTGCATCACGGCTGATGTCCAGCAACTTTGCCGCCTGCGTCTGATTTCGATTGGCCTGGTGCATCGCCATTTCGACGAACGTGCGCTCAATTTCCTCTAAGCTCGTGCCGCCGTCCGGAATCGAAAGCCGTGGCAGATTCTTGCCATTCACCACCTGCGTCTCTGCTTGGCCGGGTATGAACCCTGCAGCTGCGGCCACGTTACCGCCCGATGAAACCTCAAATGCGGTCAGGCCGCTAAGCGGCGATCCCACGGAGAACGGCAAATACACCGGACGCAGCATGTCGTCATCTTCGAGAATCATCGCCCGTTCGATTGCGTTTTTCAGCTCGCGCACATTGCCTGGCCACTCGTATTTCACCAGCAACTCGCGCGTTTCAGGAGTAATGCCCCGCACCGATTTACGGAAACGCTTGTTATAGCGTTCGATAAAGAAATACACCAGCGGCAGAATGTCCTCACGCCGGTCTCGCAGTGGCGGCAGGAACAGCGAAATGATCGCCAGCCGATAGTACAAATCCTGGCGGAATTGTCCTTCGCGCACTGCCCGCTCCAGATCGCGGTTGCTGGCAGCGATTACGCGCACATCCACTTCCTGGTCTTTCACTCCGCCAACTCTGCGGATGACCTGTTCCTCGAGCACGCGCAGCAACTTAGCTTGCAGCAGTCCCGACAGTTCCCCAATCTCATCCAGAAAAAGCGTGCCACCGTCGGCTTGTTCAAACAAGCCTTTTTTCATCGACTTGGCATCGGTAAACGCGCCCTTTTCATGACCGAAGAGCTCAGCTTCCATCAGCGTTTCCGGAATTGCCGAGCAGTTGATCACGATCAGCGGCTTGTCTTTTCTCCGGCTCTCAAAGTGAATGGCGCGAGAGATCAGATCCTTGCCCGTGCCGCTCTCCCCTTGAATGAGGATGGTCGTAGCTTCGCTGGAGGCGACCTTGTTTACAAAGGACATCAGGTCCTGCATCTTCTGTGATTCGCCCACCACGTCGTGATAGGCCGCGCGGCGGCGCTGCAGGACCTCTTTCTTCAATGTCTCGTTTTCCGAGCGCAACTGCGTAGCTTCCAGAGCATTCTTCACCGCGACGCGCAGTTCGTCGTAGTCAATCGGCTTACCGATGAAGTCGTATGCGCCCTGTTTCAGCGCCTGCTTCACGTCTTCCAGTTGAGGATCGGCCGTAATCATAATGACCGCGCGCGCATCCCCTGCCTGCTTCAACCGTTGCAACACCTGCAACCCGTTCATATCGGTCAAGCGCACGTCCAGCAACACCAGGTCAGGAGACTCATTGCGCGCCAGGCGCAGCCCGTCCGTCCCCGTTTCCGCCTCGGAAACGTGATATCCCCACTCTTCGCACTTTTGGCGCAAAGACCAGCGCACTAATTTTTCGTCATCGACGATTAAAACTTTTTCGCTCGGCATCTATATTGATTACTCAAAATCGGCATTTGAGAGTATCACGAAGGAACCTATTCGAAGGACCCCATTCGTAACCCCGTCGGAAGTCCAAAGTCACTCCGTAGTTTTGATTCTGGGAAGGACCAATGTGAACTCACTGCCTTTACCCAACTCGCTTGCGGCTTCAATGGTTCCGCCGTGGTCCTCCACGATGCGGCGCACCAATGAGAGCCCAAGTCCCGTGCCATTGCCCTTGGTGGTAAAGAATGGCCGGAAGATGTTCGGCAGCACTTCCGGGGGGATTCCCTGACCCGTATCGGCAACTCTGACCGTAACTGCCTTTTCATCCGAGGAAAAATCAACCCGGACGCTACCACCTTCGGCGCACGCCTGCACCGCATTCAACAGTAGATTCAGCAGAACCTGGTGGATTTGGCCGCTATCAAATTCCAGCATTGGAATCTGATCATCCTTAACGATTTCCAGCTCAACGTGCTTAGCCGACGCCTGATCGCGAGCAAACAGAGAAGCATGCTGGGCCACGGCAACCAGGTCTCCCAACCGGAACATCGGAGCCTTCGGACGTGCAATTTCCAGCAGTTCAGTCACGATCTTATTGATGTGAACCACCTCATGCCGGGCCTCACCAAGCACGGAGATAGCCGCGGAATTTGCCGGTAAGTCGCGCCCTACAATCTCCATCACACCGGCAATTCCGGCCAGCGGATTGCGTATTTCATGTGCCAACCCCGCCGCCATTTCGCCCAGCGTGGCCAGGTGCTCAGCGCGAGACATCTGAGTACGATGTAACCGTTGAATCTCTTCCCGGCTCTCGCGCAATTGCTGAACCATCCCATTGAAGTGCCGGCCTAGATCGCCAATTTCGTCGTTGCGGTCAGCAAAATCAACATTTACAAACAGATCGCCAGCTCGAACCTGCGCAATTTTGCTCTGCAATTCCAGGATTGGACGATGAATCATCACCGCCAAAACCATGAACAGAACCGCACAGATTGCCACCGCACCGGCAACTGCCACGGCCAGAACCCGATTGCGTAACGGATCCTGCAAGGTCAGCGTCACCAGGACAAACAACAGCAGCCCGTTAATTAACACGAGCGCTACGGGCAACAACGTTTTGATCTGCCAGTTCATCCGAACTGGGCTCACTCAACTCTCCTGGAGAACGGCATCTTTATTCTAATTATCTGAGAGCCACAATGGAATGCAAGCCAAATCCGCCGCCCAGGTGACCGCGCTGACATTCATGTTAATGTCTCGCCAGAGTATCACATCCACCCGTGACTCTGGTCACGGCGTCGGCAGGAGATCGGGTACCTAATTAGGCCCGCATCGGTCGGCTGTTCGCGACTGCAAGGAAACGCAGATTCTACATCACGCGACTTAAGCATTGCCGAGGGCTCTTGCTTATGTGCTCGATTGTAGGAGGACCACAAAGAAGTAAACGCCAGTTCATCCTCCCACTGCCGTTGTTCTTCGCGCTGCTTATCGCGAACACGGCAGACGCCCAGATATTCCTGTCTGGTGTGCCCCCGGCGTCCGAATACGGAAGGGTAATCCTCGACAACCACTCGTCGGAAGGCAGCCCGGGGCCTGTCCTCTTCGATCACTGGCTCCACCGTTCCAAGTTCACTTGCAGATTGTGCCATGTCGATATCGGCTTTGCCATGAGGGAATCGGCCACCGGCATCAAGGCGAGCACCAACCAGCAAGATTTTCATTGCGGTGCTTGTCATAACGGCAAGAGGGTGATCAATGGCAAAGTCACCTTCCCGTCGTGCTCTCTTACCGCCACATCCGCTGAAAAGCAGCAATGTTCTCGGTGTCACTCGCTCGGAAAAAGTGGCGTCAGACAATTTTCCTATGAGAAGTTCACGGCGAAATTTCCGAAAGACATCTACGGAATAGCCTGGGAGCAAGCCGAAAGAACAGGAGTAATCAAGCCGATCGATGCCCTGGAGGGCCTATCCATCCCAAGGGCGCCAATGAAGAGCCGGGGAAACCTGGCAATTCAAGCGAATGCCGCCTTGTTCTCCGATGTTCGCTTTTCTCATGAAAAACATTCCATTTGGAACGGCTGTGAAGTTTGCCATCCCGACATCTTCCCACCCGCACAAAAAGGTGCCGTCAAATACTCCATGTATAAGATCGCACGGGGTGGGTCTTGCGGAGTCTGTCACGGCAGCGTCGCCTTTCCCGTGAACAGCTGCCATTGGTGTCACTCCGGGGGAGTGCCATGGTTCCAGGGTCCCGGCCACTTCCCATAGCTTCTGCTCGGAACCGCCCGGAAGCAGTCCACTCCACCAGAAATGAAAAGGCCGTCGCGACAGATCGCGGCGGCCTTCTCTACATCGTTAAATCCAGATCAACCTGCCGCATAAGCATGCAGACCGGGCAACAGATAGGTCACACCGAAGAACGTGAAGATCACCACGGCAAATCCCAGAATGGCGAACCACGCTGCGCGACGGCCTTTCCAGCCGCGGGTGATGCGCATGTGCAGGTAGCCCGCGTACACCAGCCAGGTAATCGCTGCCCAGGTTTCCTTCGGATCCCAGCTCCAGTAGCTTCCCCAAGCCTGATTTGCCCAGTAGGCACCGGCGGCGATCATCAGGGTCAGCAGCGGGAAAGCGATGCAGATGATCTTATAGGTCACGTTGTCCAGAATGTCCGCCGAAGGCAGCATCCTCTGCAGCCCTTCGCGTCTCCACAGCAGCAGGAGATAGAGCAAACCGGCAACGATTCCGCCCACCATGCCCGCCAACAGGAAGGGATTCGCCGGAAGCGCGGTCGTGAACAGACCTTCCGCCTCAGGAGCGCCATACTGTCCATTCTTTACGCGTGCAATGAAGATCGCAGTACCCACCGCCTGCAGCATCAGGGTTACAAACATCGCCTTGCTCGCGACGTCGAACAACGATGCGTCCTTCTTCAATTGCCCCGCGATGTAGAGCACCAACGGCACCAGCGCCGATAGGAAAACCAGCAGGTACAGCCAGCCAAGATCCGGAATCCGGATGAACAGCGGATGCCCGCGAGAAATCATCACTTCCGATTTCTGTTCCAGATCATAGGCCGTTACCGCGAGCGATCCCGAGCGGAAGCGCGTAATCAGCATTCCCGCGTAGATCGCAACCATTCCGGTCGAGGTCAGCGCCTGGAAAGATTCGCTCTTCATGTTGTCCTGAATGAGGAACATCATGGCCAGCGCAAAGCTCACCGCACAAGCTGCATACGACAGCATTGCCAGCGTCACATGCACCTGCAGCCAGGTCGATTGCAGCGCCGGAACCAGTGGCCGCACATCGCTCGGCAGCAACTGCATCAGGATCACCGAGACCACTGTAATTGGCATGGTGATGGAGCCAATGATCTTGACCTTGTATGCCTTCTCGGCGATCAGTGTCAGCAGCGCCAGGGTCCACACAAAGCTCAACAGCATTTCGTACATGTTGGAGAACGGCGGACGTCCCGCAATCGACCAGCGATGCGCGACCGCGGCAGTATTCGCCAGGAATCCAGCGATGGTCAAAATCGAGGCGGTGTTGACATACCGCTCAATACCCGTCACACCGTATCCCATGTACAGCGTTGCAGCTCCGGCATACAGAACCAGTGCCGCGTACAACATATTGGCTTCGCCGTAAATCGGTCCGGTATGCGCCTTTGCCGCCGCCAACAGTGCAACCAGCAGCGCGAAGGCAATTCCCAGTCCTACCAGAACCAGTAGCGCGGCTCCGGTGGCCTGCTTCTGCTGCTGTTCTACTTGTACGTCTTGCATAACTTTATGGCTCCTGCGTTGACCGTGGCTTTATGCCTTGGTCAGCGTATTCTCTTCGATCTTGTGGTCCGTCTTGGAAACGGCGCTGCTGCCCAGTTCCTCTTGCAATGCTGCCTTAATCTGCCCAAACTTCGCCTGGAAGCGGTCGCGATTCTTGTTGGTCGTGCCACCCACCCAAAGCAGCTTGCCATCCTCGGACACCGCTGCCCAGATGCGCACATGCTGGGTGTAGAACGCAATCACCAACCCGAATGCCATCAGCACAACGCCCAGCCAGATTCCAAACTGCCCCGGCTGATGCGAAACCTCAAGGCCTGTATATTTCGCCCACGTCGCGCTCTTGATCGCGAACTCGTACGGAGCATCCTGACCCTGTGTGGTGTTCGCCTTCGCATAAAGTATCCAGAGCTTTTTCGTCTCGCCCTGTGCATTGGTCAGGCCGAGCTGCACAGCCGGATTCTCAGCTTCGTCCGACTTCTTATAAACCTCGCCGTCCTGCACGTAATAATCCGGCACCCAGCGCAGAATGCTCAGGCTCTCGCCATCTGCCAGTGTCGTCTTGCCATTCAAGGGAACCTCGACCGTCTCCGGCTCTCCCCCTTTGCTCGGCGTAGCGATAAAGTTGAGTGTTCTCGGCGTGCTCGACTGCCCCATACTCGACTGATAAATCCGAATCCCCTTATAGACAAACGGATCATTCACAATGATCATCTTCGCGGCGGTTTCCTTACCGTTCTCGATCAGCGCCAGCTTCGACCACCATTTTTTCGGACTACCGTCAGCGTAGGTTTCTTCACCCGCTCCATCGCAGCGAATCAAAAATGGCAGCGTCTTTTTGGTCTCGCCGCCCTTGTTGTCGCGCAACGTGATCTGCCCCAGCGCCTGTCCTTCCGGCACCGTAATGTTGCCGCGATATCCAACGATCCCGTCAACGATGTATCCCGCAAAGATGCAGAGCAGGCTCAGGTGAACCAGGTAAACGGCAAAAACGGAAAAGCGCTGCTTTTCCGCATATAGCCCTGTCGCGCCGTTTTCGGTCACCCGTTCCGGCCTCAACCCGAAGCGGTTCAAAACACGCTCCACTACCGACAACGCACTGGCTTCATCTTTGACTGGAATCTTGACTGCTTGCGGCAGGCTCGGCCGGAATGACGGCTGCGCGAAACGCACCGGCTTGGAATAAACCTTCCATGCGTTCGGCCAGCGATCCACTGAAACGAAGATCAGGCACGTGCAGAACAAGCACAGAAGTAACAGGAACCACCAGGCATGAAAGATATCGGTGAGACCAAGCTGGTCGAGCAACGCCAAAGTCTGCGGCGAATATGCACGCTGCAAATCCTCTGGTTCCGAGGTGGGACGCTGCAAAATCACCGTACCAACTGCCGAGAAAACTCCTACGATAATGATCAGAAAAATTCCCGTTCGCACCGAAGCGAGCGTCTGATGCACCTTGCTCCAAATCGACTTCAAACCCATGCCGGGCTCCTACTTTCCAGAAAACTACAAACTTGAAGGGCAACTGGTGTGCCAATTGCTAAAAATCGATCAACCACCCTGTTTCCAGACACATGCGAAGCCAACAAATCAAATTCTCCCCGCCGGATGGGGCATATCGCGCAGATTTCGAGCCTATTCACTCACGATTCCGAGCCTATCCACTAGAGCGGTTCCATAGTAGATGTGTCTGCCAGGTGCTGAGAGGGTCATCCTGAGCGCAAGCGAAGGACCCCAGCAATGCCCAAGTCTCCCGTGCGGCCTCAAGCTTTTCAGCCCGCCATCGATTCTTCTTTTCCTCACTCTCGCGGGATATACCTTCCTTGAAACCGTTCTAAGTTTCCAGCACCTCCCGCCTGCTGCACCAGGGTTCCGCCATGTCCTTACCAGACTACTCTCGGAGCCGTGCTGAATCGTGTGATCAAAATCACTGGAGAAACTTGTCCTTGCATGGTCGGAGTCGGCGTGCAGAAGGCTCGGAACGCTCCCACCCACGCAACCGGGATGGCGCGTGGGCGGTCGATCTGTCTACAGTGGTTCGCTAATCCGTTTATCCCTGGTTTTTCGCCTCAGCCTGTTTCACGCGCTTGATCATCTCCTGCACTTTATTCTTCTGTGGATGATCAGGGTGATATTTCAGGAACGTTTCCCACGAAGCGATGGCGCCCTTCGGATCGTTCTTAGCCATCAGTTTCACCATTCCGGTGTTGTACAAGGCCTTGTCATTCTTAGGATCGGCCTTCAGCACGATCGCAAGCTCTGCCAATGATTGATCAGGATCGCCGGACCGGAAGTATGCGTTGGCTAAGTTCGTGCGAACGTCGGGATCGTCTTTCACCTTCAGCGCGCGTCCGTAATAGTCGGCTGCCATCTTCGGATCGCCGCCCTTCATCGCCGCATTACCGGCCAATGAGAGCGCGTCAAAACTGTTCGGTTCGTTCTTCGCTCTTTCAAAAGCGGGATCGTTTGCCGCCACTGTCGGCGCCGCATTCCCCATACCTGCGGGCATTTGCTGCACGGCGGCCGTGGTCACGGCTGCGGGCTGCGTCGGGCCATGAAATAAAGCGCCAAGCACGATTCCCAATACCAGGCAGATCGCGCTGAGGGAGTAAACCTTAACCGAAGTCCACTCGACCGTCGCAGGAGCCGTAGGGATAACACTTGGGGAAGGGATAAGGGAGGGTGTTTCGTTTTCCATCTGCTTTCACAACTCCTATGAATTCCGGCGAGCATTCGACTAATAACGAATCATGACGCGCGACTCTTCACGCAGCCGCATCACGCTACGCAGTTCATTCAACATAGAACAGCACGTTAGTTACCAAAGATACTACTCTACCTTTGTAGTCCTAGGGCTATGATCTGAATCACATACGTTGCCGAAATGATATGCGTCACTTCCATACTTCGGGAACTCTGACGCACCACTGCGCAAGATGCCGCATTCCAAGTAGGATGATCCGCCCGCAAGCTCTCTATTAGCTCAATTGCGCGCAAACACCACGGCCAGCCGATCCTCAAACACAACCCGGAACTGCGGATCGCCGCTTAACACAGTAGCCAGCGGTGTTTCCCGTGGAATCAGCACCAGCCCCGCCTCCTGCAGATAGCGGTCGGACCCATACGACCCAGCCATACTGTTGTAGGTCATCAAGTCCACTTCATCACCGTAAAGATCATTTCGCCCATCAATAGCCACCGGATACTCCGGCATATACCAAATCAAAAAACCACCCCAGCCAAAATCGTTATACAAAGGCCCTGGCACCGGATGCCGCCGTAGGTAATTGACCGCGTTTACCGGGTAATCCATGCTGATCGCCCGATCCAATTCGCGAGTATTGAAGTCCGTGTTCTCCGTTATCAGAAACAGCAGTATCGCCAGTCCTGCCGCCACCGATAGCAACTCATGAATCTTCATCCCGCGACGATCACCATCATCCGTCGGCAGATCGGCGACAAATGCCCCCGCGCACACCGCCAGAAACCACGCATCGCGCAATGTTCGAAATGCCAGCACACTTGCGATACTCAACAGCACAAGCTTGAACAGGTCTATCTTCTTCCGCCACGCAACGGCGTGAAAACCCGCCAACGCCAGCAGCACAAGAAAGTAATCAGATGGGTGCTTGAAATCCGGCGGCTGCAATTCCTGACTATAGAGGTAAGGCACCTTCGACTTGGAGTACTCCAGCACGACCCCAAATAGATGGTACGAGTACGGCCCAACACAACACGCCGCCGCGCAAACTAACAGAAGGCCGATCAGCACTTTCGGAGCAATCGTTTGAGGTGCCAGCCAACTTGGGGCTATCCCCCGCGATTTGCACGCAGCTTGAATAACATTGATCCCCACAAATAGCGCCAGCACAAACAATCCATAAACAAACTGTATGTGCAGGTTCGCCCAGCAAATAAAGATGACCGGCAACCAGTAAAGCGGTTTCGTGCGGCCACTACGATGAGCTTCCAGCAACACCACTAGTGTTGCCATGAATAGCATCATCGAAAAAAACACCGGCCTCGGCAGCAGGTTAAACAGAAACGCCATGCTCCCCACTGCGCAAACAATCCACGCCCGCCAGAAGCTTCCAGAGAGCCGGTTCAGCATCCAAAAGAAAACCCAGGCCACTGCAACCGTCAGCAGGATTCCAAACAGAGCCAACCCCATCAGTCCGAACCACGCATAGGCCCGCGACAGCATCAGCTCGTAACCCCAGCTATATGCCACCCAAGGATTCGCTCCTGCAGTGCGCGAAAAAATCCCCACATGCGGAAACGCATGGTTCTGCAGTATCCAGTCGCCCACTTTCAGATGCCACCACACATCCGCATCTCGAACCGGAGACTTGGGCACAATGCTCAACGCCGCCAGCCCCGCCAGCAAAGACACGAGTGCAGAAAGCTGCAATATCCGCAGCCTCAATAGCTCTTTAAGCTCGGCAAGAATCTTCATTGCGCTTACTGTTTTGCCCCTTCCGAATTGCCACTCTTTTCAAATGAGGCAGCGCGTGCGCGCGCCTGCTGTGCTTCCACGGCAAGGCCGCGAGCTTCGTATAGTTCAGCCAGTCTCGACCAGGCGCTTTCGCGTCCATCTGCCAGCAAGGCATTGAAACTCGCACTCAACGAAGCTGCGTCACCCTGATAGGGGCTCGATTTCTCGGCCTCGTCAAACAAGGTCAATGCCTGCGCGGGTTGTCCCATATCCAGATTCAACACGCCCAATTCCAAATACAGTTGGTGTGGATGGGCCGACTGTTCCACAGCCCGGCTCAGAACCGTTGCCCCTTCGCCGTACCGTCCCTGATCGCGATACAGCATCGCAAGCAACGTCGATGTTTGCTCCGACGGTGCAAGCTCCAGGGATCGGCGCAACTCCTTCTCGGCCTGGCCCTGTGACCCCGTGGAGTACAGCGCAACAGCCTTCAGGTAATGCAAATCCGCGCTCGCCTGAAAAATGCGTTCGGCCATTTCCAGTTTCTCCAAAGCTTCGGGGCTCCGTCCCAGCGCGTTAAGGATGCCGGCCGCGTCGAGATAATAACTAAACCGCTCGGCATTTCCTCGAATTCCTGACCCAGTGGGCGCCTGGTCGAATTGCACTTTGCCGCAATCGATCTGCGGCAGGTTCGGGAGGCTTTCTGCTCCCGCAAGCTGGCGAACAAACACCGCCGCGCGGGTATCCATATAAACGGTGCGCCACCCCTGGCTTTTGCAGAACCCGCTGATATTGAGCAGCCCTTGTCCCAGCGAATGATTCAGCAAAATAACGGCAGTATTGATGCCGCGGCGATTTCCCTCATCAGTCCATTGCGCAGAATCAAGTGGTTGCTGCAACAGTTCCAGCGAACGGAAGAATAGCTGGCTTCCGAAGGGACCTCCGCGACCGTCAATGTAGTCGGGATACTTTGGCAGAAGCCGCCAACTGGCAAATCCGCCAACCGTGTATTCGCTGTAGATATTTCCGGGCAGGTGTTCACGTTTTATGAAGGACGCCGCTTCTTCCGGATACCACGACGCGACTCCAGAACCGAATATGGAAAACTCATCCGGCGTCCGCAAATAATACCTGTCGCTAACCAGGTCTGCGATTCTGATTGCCGCAAAACCTGCAACCGCGCATAGGACGACCCCCGCCACTGCGGGCCGGAATCGGCTGCCTTTGAATCCGGCGCGCCCCCATGCCTCGCGCAACCAGTCAGCATCGAACCCCTCTGCAATTATCGACCCGCCTATAACCGTCACGACGATCGCAAATGGCCCCGCCAACCGCACCGAGTGGAAGCACTCATACACCGCAACCGCCAGAACAATTACCGCCGCGAATCGCTTCTGGAAAACGCCAGCGATGATAGCCAGGAGCGCTGCTGCAATCAGCCACCACACTGCACTCTTCGGCTCTCGCCACGCCAGAGCCTGCGCCAGACTGCGCCACTTGAAAGAGAGACTATCCAGTTCCGTGATCCACACCGTGCTGTGCACGGGAAGGACTCTCACCATACCGACGTAGTTACGGAACCCCCATGGATTCAGAAACGTTGCGCAAAACGTCATTAGCAACCAGGGACCGGACTTGCGCAGTCGGTCGAGCGCAGTTGCACGACGCTCGGCAACCAACACTTCTCCTAAATCAAGGAAGACGTAAGCGGCGCACATACCCAGTCCGGCAATGAAACCCAGGTGCAGGTTAACCCACAGGAACATCAGCGGCGGCAACACCGACAAGGGCCCGCGCCCAGTCCGGTGATAGTGCCACAACACACTCACGAACGCCGCAAGCAGCACCTCGGAAAACATTTCAGCGCGAGGAGGCGTGCGTTGCGCAATGATCGGAACTGCAATCAATGCCAGGATCGTTGTCGCGGCCTGCCCGCGCCGTAAAGTGAGCGCCACGGTTCCGGCGCACGCCGCAACTGCCAACCATGAAAGAAGAACGTAGCCACCGGCCAGAAACGTGCAATACAGAATCACCTGTGACAGAGCCGGGTAAATCCACTCTTGCCCCGCACCGGTGTAAGACAGAACATCCACCGAAGGAATAGCTCTATGTTGAACAATCCATCGTCCCGTCGCCAGTTGCCAACCAAGATCCGGCTCGGCAACCGTTCGCAGGCCCGCGAACGCCGCATAAATCAATGCGAGCGCCGGGAGAAGATGGTCCACGTATTTACGTGCACGTAACTGCAACTCTGTAGCCTTCATCGAAAGAGATATCTCTGAATTCTACTAAAGCGGGGAATGTTTCATAGAGGATTCTCCTCCGAGTTGATGCCCAAAACACACTAGGAAAAACCGTGCGCTTACACGCAAAATCGATCGCGCTGCGCTTGCATGGCGATCCATTCCTGGGGCGATCAGTCGATCAACGCAGCACGCCCTAGAAGGGACGAGGCGAAGCCTCCGTCAATGTTTCCACCTGCTGAAGTCCTCCACTTGAGGAGTGCTTGACCATATGACAAGTTAGCGTGCAGGTGCCATCGGCGTTGTATGAGGTCGTAGTTCCGTTCGGCGCAACCACCCTTACATCGAAGTTGATCAGCCGTCTCCCGACCGAGCCCGTAGTGCTCCCGGCGGGAACCCCATGCGCACTGTGGCAAGCAGAGCAGGAAAGGCCTTTGGTGATGTGGGCGTTGTGCTGCGCAAAACTCCTGTTCAACATGATGTTGTCCAGGTCATGACACTTCGCACACAACGCATAGGGTCCTCCGCTGTGTGGGTACGGCGTCGAAATCATGTTCAGGTTAATCACCTGCGTGCCGGGTCCACCCGTCGGCCAGGAACTTCCCTCGTTGACCTTACTGGCAACATAATCCCGCTCCAGGATGTGATCGTAAATCGAACCGTGTGGACCGTTCGGTCCCGACCCGCCGAATTCGCGGCTCTGGTCGTTGTTATGGCAGTCCGTGCAAAGAATACGGATTGGTCCCGGCTGCAGCGGGCGAATCGGGTTTGTCCCAGTCCGGTCCATCATCGATGGCAGCAGGCTAGGCTGTGTGTCCGCAGTCGGGCTGGCATCGCGCATCACCGGATGACTGGAGTTCGCGGTGATTCCAAACTGCAGGATGAGGTTCAGCTCATCGCCGCCCCATGCTGCGCGCGTCGGCATGTACCCGAAAGTAGTTTCGAGTTTTCGCTTGCCGGAGCTGTTGCCATGGCAGCGCAAACAGTTTTCGTATTGATTGACGGCCGTTCCGGTCAAACTTGAACCATCAGCAGCCACGCCCGCCACTCCAAACTGTGAAGGCCTCACCCCCGGTGCCGCAGTAAACGAACCGGTCGGCATCAGCTTGGAAGCATGAGCATTATGACAATCCACGCAGCTCGCATGACGGTTCTGATCGAGAACCACAGCTTCATTCAACGTATGCAGATTGTCCGTACTGGGAAATGGATGGCTCTTCTTGCCAAATTCGCTGTACACATCCATAAGGGACACAGTCAACTTGTCACTGCCGCCATTATGGCAGTTGATACAGCTCTGCGACGCGTCGTCTGCATTCGGTGCAGGAGAGGTTGAATGACGAAGCAGACCCTTTGCACCGCCAGCATTGTGCGGCATGTGGCACGAGTCACAACCGGAATCAGCCACAGTGAGGTATCCACCCAAACCGACCTGCGGCTTGAAGGCCGAATCCGTCACTGCATGGGCACTCGTGTCCCAGGATTGAAGCGGATTGTCCACGCCCTTCACCCTGCGCTGAGTCACCGTATGGCAGGAAAGGCACAACCCGCTCTTGCGGTTGTCCCTTACCAGAAAGTTGAGCGAGTACTGGTCGATCCCCTGTCGATGCGGTTCATGGCAGCTCGTGCACTCCACGTTCCCCTTGATCAACTGAACGGCCTTCGACTGATCTGCCGTCTGCCCCGTCAGGTGCAGTGAAGGGACCAGGCTTGGCGCGTCATCCGGCGGGCTCGCCGTCAGGCTGAAGGGATGTGACGCCTCCAGCTTATCTAAAGGATTGCCGAGGGCTGCTGACATCGACAGCTTGCCATACGGAACCGTCTGTCCCAGCGCCACCGTTCCATCATGGCAGCTCAGGCAAAGATTGCTATCCGAGCCAAGCGCCGGTTGACGCGGTATGTTCTGAACAGTGTTGCTCGAATACATACTCCCGTAGGTTTTTGACGAAAGTGTCTGACTCCACAACGGGCCTTCTTTTATACCCGAGTGGGGCGCATGGCAATAGAGGCAGGCATTTGCATTCTGGCCATGTACAGGAGAGGTCCCAGCACTCATATCGTGCACGCCCAGCACGTCGCGTGTTGGAAGCTGCGTTTGCGCCAGCAATCCGCTGACCCCAATCAGCAGCATCGCGCAAATACCATGCAGGCGTCTCACCGCTGCGCTCCTTCCGCCTTCACCTTCAACCCTTGATAGCGAAATACCTGGATCCTGTGATTGTATGAGTCCACAACGTAAACGCGATCGTTCTGGTCGATAAACAGTCCAGCCGGCAGTTGGAATTCACCAAGTCTCGTCCCGCGGCTACCAAATGTATAGAGCAACTGTCCCTCGATATTGAAAACCTGCACTACGCCCCAGGCGCCTTCCGCGATGTAGATGTGGCCTTCCGAATCTAATCCAATCCCCTTCGGACGGAAGAATGTGCCGCTGGAATCTCCTATGTTTCCGATCATGCTCTTGAAATTGCCCGATCGATCAAACGTCTGCACGCGGAAGTTCATCGCGTCCACTACTGCCAGCACTCCGCCTTTTGCGAGCACTTCCGTCGGAACGTTGAACTCCCCATTTCCGTCGCCATGCTGGCCGATCGCACGTACTACCTGTCCATTGGAATCCAGCGCGAAAACTTTGTCGCGAAGCGTATCGGTAACAAAGATCTGTTGTGTTTCAGGATCGATCGTGATCCCCGTGGGTCGTTTATAAAAACCTTCGCCACCCTTCAAACTGCCGAACGCCTTACGAAACTTACCATTCGCATCAAAGACGAAAATCTTACCGGCCTGCGAATCCGTAACGTAGATATTATCCTTCGCATCCACTGCCACACACTGCGGCGTCAACATCGAATCTTTGGATTTCTCTTTGCGTTCCAGAAACTTGTATTTATGTTCCGCCAGGTCAAAGATGTGAACTCCGCCCACGCCCGGATCAGTAACGATAACGCGCCCGCGCGAATCGACGGCAATACCATAAGGCCGTACTAACAGTTTGTAGTCTGGAGCACCGATTACTACATTGACAAGCTTCGTCCAGAAACCAGGCTTCCCATGAACCTCGCTTTCGGAGCTGAGGGTTCGCTCAAAGCTTAGCTTCCGTCCTCCTTCGAGTAACAGATCGGGAGGCGTCTCTTCTGTAGCAACGGTCTTTTTGGACTTACCCGCAAACGCCGAGACTGCCAGGAGCAGGACCAGCAAACACACAGTCCAACCTCTCCGCAATTTCGGTACGCGGCGGCTTAGAATACATTGAACCATCGGGAGAAACTCAAGTAGACCGAGTTTACCACGTACGGGCCTGACTTCACGACGCTGGCTTGCTGCTGAACCCTTGCGAAACCACCCGTCAACGTCATTTTTCGCAAGCGCCAATCAAAGTGCGAGTTATAGGTCTGGCTTTCTGCATACGAGTTCTTAGTTGGCGACTGTAGATCGCTATGCGATCTTGTGTAAGTACCGCCCACATTCACACGCCGAAATAGCCTCGTGCTCACACTTGCACTTATGCTGTGGCCATTGAAATACAGGAAGTCGTTCGTAATCAATCCAGCTCCGGACACCGGGGTCAACACTCCTGACGCCGAAAGAACCGATGTCCCTTGCGATTGCGAATAGCCCCCTGAGAAGTTATAGCGTTTCCAAATCAAACTGCTCGTCATCGACTCGGATGCGGAACTGGAACCTGCTTGCTGGGAAAGCCCGCTGTGAGCCATGCGAACCGTGCCGGCCCAGTACGTCTCGTGATTGATCTTCCGTCGCAAGGACCCCCCGTAGGAGTAATTGCTCGTGGTCGCCATCCCGTAAAGCGTTTGTACGTCCTGAGAATAGGAGAAGTCCGCCGATGTGTCCCAGCGCCCGAACGGACGGTCCATTCCGATGCTTCCCACCAGGGCGGCACCCGTGTTGCCTTCTTTGTTCGCGCGATCAATAAGACCCACGTTGAAATGAAACAGCCCTAACAAGCTGTGTGTAAAGTGATAGCCGACAGATGCGCCGAACTGTGTGCTTTCATAATCGTGACCGCTGAACGAGACCATGTTCCGGTTTACGTTGGCATTTGTTGTCCACCCGTGCCCGATGTTGAAAGAGGCACTGCCGCCGTAGGTCAGTGAATGGGAGTCGCTGTGATCCGTTAGTAGCAGTATTCCGCCTTGCGGTAAACTTTGCTGACTGATCGCGGCCAACAAGTTTGTGGTGTACTGAGCTTGCCCTGAGAACGAGAACCGCGTCCACGGCATAAAGCTCGTGGTGGCGCTTACGTTTTGTGTGGTGCCATCGGTTCCGCTGGCCGAGTGGCTTGCATACCTGCTGTGGCTGTAATTAATACCCATTCCGCCCCTCAATGGCAGGCTGTGCTGAGCGCCGAATGAATAGGACGTTGTATCCGTGCTGCCGTTGCTGCTGGCGCCCAGCAAGTCAACGTAGTCGTAACCTGAGCTCCCCTTATTGAAGGTACCCTGCAGATTGAACCCGCCATATGTGTAAGTTGTGCCGGTAGTGAAATCTTTGGACCAACTTCGGTTGTTGCCCTCGGACCCCAACGCATTAAAATCACCGCTGCTCGTAGAATAGGTCACATACACCGGGGGCAATCCCTGGAGCAATTCGCTCCAGTTCACTCCGAAATTCTGTCCCGAGCTGTGCGTCTCTATGCCTGCAGAGCCTGCCAGGCCAAATTCGCTGGTATTGCCAAATGATTTACCGAAGGAAATAGCGCCAGGAAACGGACTGCCACTGAAAAAGCTCATTGACGAATCTATCCCGTTGTCGTGTGTAACCATCCCTGAGGTTGCGTTGCTCTGATTGCGGTCCCAGTATGGACGAACGGCGAACGAGATGAATCCCGGGTTGTAGTACGAACCCGACAAGGTACCATTTCCGACGAGGTTTTGACCGTGTCCGCCGTTCGAATCCCCGAAAGTTGCCGAGTAGCCGTACCCCAGCGACCCGTTCAGTTTCATCTTGAGGTTGTCGCCGATAGTGAGTTGAGCCGGGGCCTGTATCGTACACATCATGGCAACCAGTGCAAACCAACTCACTCGGCGCAACGTATTCATTCGGCTTTTGGCTTCAGCACGCATCGCGACATCCTGTTACAGAACTTCCACCTTGGCGTTCTTACGCAGTTTCTCTCCGAGGGCCGCACGAACTTCCTGCGTCTTCTGCTTATGAAGATCGGACTGCACCTTTGCCTTTATCTCGGCAAATGGGGTCTTTCCCGCCGGAGTATGTGATACCAGTCGAATCACCGTATAGCAGTTGCTGATTTGTATAATGTCGCTCACTTGTCCCGGCTTCAGAGCCCGCGCAGCCTTCACAATTTCTGGAGGCAGCTTCGACGCTTCTGCGTCCTTGCGATCTCCCATGCTCACGTGCCAGTCGTCGTCTGACATCTTTTCAGCCAGTAACCCAAACTCCTGGTAGTTCTTCGTCGCCTTAGCCAGCCGCAGCGCATCATCCGCGCGCTTGCGTGCTTCTTTCGCAATGTCCTGCCCGCCATTCTGCGGCGGCAGCACGGAAACCGTCTGAATCCTGAAACTCTCACCATGCTCGAACTGCTTCGAATTCTTGAGGTAATAAGCCTTGGCATCCAGCGGTGTTACCTGCGCCTTGGAGGAAACCTCCGACTTCAGCATTCGCTCGATCAGCAGAGAGCGACGAATCTTCTCGCGCAACACAGCCTTGTCGCCCTTCATCTCCGCCCGCATATACTGCTGGTAAGTCGCGTCGCTGGAAAACTGTTTACGGAATGCCACTTCCGCCTTTGCCACCCGGGTCGGATCTACCGTCAAATTTCGCCGCTTGCCTTCCTGGTACAGCAACTCCTCGAAGATGATCATGTCCAGTGCGCCCTTGCGAATCTCGGGCTCCAGATCCTTCGGGAAACCGTTGTGCTGTTGGGCGTATGGGAAGATCGCATACATCTCGCGCAGCAGGTCAACTTCGCTCAGTACCGCGCCATTCACCCGAGCCACCGGTTTCGTCGCCATCACGCTTACCTGCGAGGGCGAGACACTACCTACCAGTTGCTTTGATTCCGGGCCATGCGAAGTAGCCGGAGCTTTCATGCCTGTCGGCGCATGTGACGCAACCTGCGCGGAAGCGGCCAGCGCTCCCACCAACGTCACCGCGAGTATGTGCGATCGGAATGCCATAAATCCTCTTTACCTAAACTGCACTGATTGAACTTGAAAGAAAGGGGGAGGAATACTCCCCTCCCCCCAACACGTCCACTAACAGACGGGTTTTGATTAGAACGCGGTCGGAATCGAGATTCCGGACGCTTCGTTCGCACCACCAGGACCGGAGAAGTGGCACTGACGGCAGAACTGGGTGGCCGAAGAGGCCTTGGTTCCGTCGGCAACGTTCGCACCCGGATTGTAAGGAGCGGCGATGAAGAAGAACGTCGGAACGTTACCCTTCGATACGCCAGCCAGCTTGGCCGAGGTTACGTACATGCTGTGCGGAGTGTGGCAGGTGGTGCAAACCACATACGCGTTGTCAACGTTGGTCTCGCCAGAGTCAACTGCCCAGCCGGCGCCCGCACGTGCATCAACGATGGTCGGCAGACCATAGTTCTTCCAGAGCTCAGCAGCCGAGCTGCCCGTGAAGGAAGCGCCCTTGGCAACCACTTCAGAACCCACTGCACCAGTGATGGTGTAGAAGCCCTTAGCGGAGTTGATCGCGCCGTGACCCACGGTTCCAAGCGTCGCGCTCGGTCCCACCGGGTGATCGTTCTTGTAGTTGTCCAACGTGCCGTCGTTACCGAGCAGGGTCGGGATGGTCGCGGTGCCGTAACCGGCAGGCAGCATTCCAGCAGTCTGTTCGAACGACGCGTTGGCCATCATCGCGCCCTTGGCGACGTTACCGTCGTGGCAGGACAAGCACATTGCGATACCGGTGATCTGACGCTCAGGCGAAGTCTTGTCCATCGTCAGGGCGCCCAGCTTGGTGGCATCATCCGGGTTGTTGGGGAAGTTGAAGCTGTGGCTGTAAACCAAAGTCAAATCCTGACCCCAGAGAATCTCGTCGTCCTTGTTGTCCAGGTAGCCGGAAGCAAGACCGCCGTTACCACGAGCTCCGCTGTGCGGGGTGTGGCAGCCAACGCAACCACGTCCGCCGTTCTGGTGAGCGCCCAACTTATCAATCGTAAAGCCCTTGGCCGGTGCAGTTACGCCACCTGGGGTGGTCGTGCTCCATACGCCCGGAACGAAATTCTGCGCGATTGCCATGCTGGCAAATACGGCCACGCAAAGCAGGACTAACATCATTTTCTTCATGATAAAAAACCTCCTGATAAAGGTCACAACTAGTTGTTCATTACCGGAACCGAACTTTGTCCGAATCCGTTTTTGGCGCCCTTGGGCATCCAAAACCTGTTCGCGGCCACACGATATCCGCGGAATCTTAGGGCTTTACTCCGGCACTCTGCCCTGTACTTGGCTCCGCCGCTTTCGTCGCGGAATCCCCTGCCGGCTTCTTCGACTTCTCTTCTTTCTTCTTCAGCGCCTCAGCCTCGCGGCGCGCTACCTCTGCTTTTGCATCGGCATTCGGTATATACCGGAAGATCTGCATCCTGCCCGGCATCTGCTCCGTCGTCATCACCCGGTTATTCTTGTCGATCGTTACGCCTACGAGGCTCTGGAACATTCCCGGATAGAGACCGTGTCCGCCTAGGTAGATCAGCAACCGCCCCTCGGGAGTGAAAACCTGAAGCCGGTCCTGTACCGCGTCGGCAACCCAAACGTGTCCGTCACCATCGATCGCGAGTCCTTTGGGCCTTGCGAAATCACCAGGGCCGTCCCCCGCTTTTCCAAATGTCCGGACAAAGTTGCCGTCCGCGTCGAAGATCTCGATCCTGTTGTTCCATGTGTCAGAGACGTAAACGTTCCCGTCTTGGTCCACCGCAACGCCCGTGGGCTTGGCAAACTCGCCCGGAGTCGTCGACGTATGTTTCGTCCCCGCCTTCCCCATCTTGCGAATGAGTTTGTGCGGCGCATCGGCGTCATACACCAGCACCAAATCCTGCTCGGCATCTGTGACGTAGAGCAGCCGATTCTCGTTATCTACGGCTATGCCACCCGGATCAAACAGGCCTTCACTAATGGAGGCTTCCAGTTTGTGCTGCGGGTTAAACACCATCACCCGCTTCATACCGCTATCGGCTGCGAATAGTTGGTCGCCATCGTCGATCGCCAGTCCGGTCAGCCACTTGAAATTCGCATCCTGACCGTTCTTGATCATCTTGTAATTGCCGGTTTCAGTATCGACAATGAAGATGGCCCGTACTTTACTGTCCGCGATGTAGGCTTGCCCCTTGGAATCGGTAGCAACCCCATTTGGAACTACAAGCTGCCAGCGCGGATGAGTGTCCGCTGATTCACCAGTGGCCACGCCCGAGACGCGATCCATCCAGCTTTGCTTCTTCTTACCCGCCGACTTCGGTGGAACGTACTTTTCGCCCGACCAGTAATTCAGATACTTAACGCGCGTGATCTGCGGAGGATTCGGCCACACAATCTTGGAAAGATCCAATCCTTCCATGATGTTGACCGGCTTCTTGGGTCCTGGCTCCGAAGGTGCCGCCTTGGGCTTTTTGTCCTTGGCGTACGCGCATGGCGCCGTCGCGCCCAGAGCCAGGCCGAATGCAACCAACAACGACGCCAGTCTCGTTCCGCGCGATGCCCGATTTGTATCAACTGCAAACATCTGTATTCCCCTCACCTATTTACCTAAGTCTTTGTGGCACTGTGCGCAGAACGCCATATTGTTCGCCTGGTCCTTGACCAGAAGATCCGGGTTTGCCGACGCGTGCGGTTGATGGCACGTTAAGCAGTTCAGAGGAGTCTTCGCCTTCGTGTCGTCATCGATCTGGTCCACAACTGGATGCTTGTCCGTCGGATGTCCGCGTCCGTACTTCAGCGGCAGCACCGCAACCTTCTTGAAGTAATCCTCCGGCAGCTTTACCTTGCCGTCGAAGATCGTCACAAGATGCTCGCTCTCCAGCTTCGTGTGCTGAGCGTCCGGCCCGTGACATTCCAGGCACAGCTTGTTCGGCGTCTCGGCGCGCAGCAGGTGCAGATTGTTTCCACCGTGCGGCTCGTGGCATGTCGCACAGCCTTGCTCGAACGCTGCCTGGTGGGGATGCTTCTTCTTATGTTCTTCTGCCTGCGTCGCGTGGCAGCCGAGGCATACATTGACGGCATCCGGCTTCGGAAAGCCCGGAGAATTACCGGCATGCGGGTTATGACAGTCAGTGCAATCGCCTGCTGCTCCCGGATGCTGCACCGGTGCCTTCTCGATCTTTTCCGCCTGCTCGGAGTGACAGGTAACGCAGGTCTCTTTCGCCGTCGCCGTGGTCAGCACCACCTTGCCGTCCTTGGCTGGCTGGTGGCAGGAATCGCACTGTCCGCCCGCGAAAGGCATGTGAGTGAACTTCGCCATCAGGTGCTTTTGCGATGACTGGTGCGGATCGTGGCAGGTCAGGCAATCGGCTTTCCCGAAAGGCTGATCGCCGTGCTTCTTGGCGAGCGCCGCATCTTTCGGATCGTGGCAATCAATGCAAATTGCGGGGGAATTCTTCGTCAGGTGGTAGTCAAACTCGCGGTTACCGCGCTCGCCCGTCTTGTGCGTCACATGACAGGTATCACAACCCATGTCCAGCGCTGCATGGCGGCTGCCGTCCTTCGGGACGTCTAGACCGATCTTGTGACAAGTCAGACAGAGGTTGGTGTCCTTGCTGTCGCCGCTCGCCGGCTTCAGCAGTTGATTTTTATTGTCGGTCTGGTGCGCGTCATGGCACTTGACGCAATCGCGAACTGCCGGAGCATGAACCTTACCTTTGATATCCACTGCGTTCTTATCAGCGTGGCAGGTAAGACAAAGACCATGGGACGTGGCGGTAATCAGCTTAGTACGCGTGATGTCCTTATTGACCCTGATCTCGTGACAGCTCGTACAGCCCATGGCGATCGCCGTATGGACCGACTTACCTTTCGTTTTATCTTCATGGCACTGCGCGCATGTCGCTGGGTCTTGCTTGGGTTCGAGGGGAACCGGATGCTTTCCCGCCCAAGCCGACGCGCCGAGCGCGCCTACCAGAACCATGATCGAGATTAACTTCTGAAACTTCACAGCTACCTCACGCCAACTACTATGCAATTGCTCCTCCGTTGTTGCTGGACCTAGTGGATTTCACTCCGCTAGGAACTCGCAACCTTCTGAAAATAAGCAGCATACATTTTTCACAACGCTGACAACGCGCCCCTTAAATGACACAAATCGCAACAGTTTTAATTAAAAGTGTTGCGGCTTCTTACACAGGCCCTCAACACACATTGGTCAAATTCCGCACCAAAGTAACGTGACTTTTGACACAGCTGGTCTCCGCGCCAAGTAGGCGCGAGCACAGCTAAGGGCTATCGCTTAAGATTTATCTGCCCGGTGAGCGGAAAGATCCGGTGCCGCACGGTATTGCGCGCATCGACGGATTCGCCAGGAGGCTTTCTCTAGTCCACACCCAGCTGGTTGGATCTTGCCATACCGGGTCCGTGTCGTTGGCCGCGAGAACGTTCACCCGAAATTCATCGCACACGCGATCCAGGTCCCAGCCCCGCACCAGGTCAGGAGCAGTAAACAGCGAAGTAATATAAGGAGACGCCTGCTTGCACTTCAAACTGTCGCCGCCAAACACGCTGCCGCAGTCTTCGTCCCCCATTACCGCCTGCCGCGTCGAATACAAATGATTCATCAGCACTTCGTTCTGCACCGGGTTGTATTGCACCACCGCCCCCGCCGGAGTCATCTGGTCAAGCCTGCCGTACCCTTCTCGCAGCCAGTAAGTGCGCTGCCCAAACCCCGGTTCCCCCAGAAAGCTCTCCGCGCGCTCAATCTTCCCCGCATCCGCCATCGGCGCATAGCATCGCAGCACAATAAGTTGGCACCCCGTGCCCGCAATTCCGACCAGCAACGCGACAACCATGGAAATCCTGATCCACCCAGCACTCAACCACCGCCGTGCTTCGCTATTTCGCTGAAAAAACACTTCGGGCACGATTGGCACCGACCATATAAGGAGGACGAACTGGACGACAAGTATCCCTCTGAATCCCAGGTCATTAGACCCCGTAGAGCTCGACTGCAAAAGGCTCATCATCAGCAAGCAAACGGCAAACATCACCCACGCCATCCGTCCCTGTCTGCTCAGAGGGGTCTTGCTCTGGAAATCCCTTCGCATCCGCAGCGCCATCACCAGGAAGAAGACTCCAAACTCCACGACGTACACGATCAGCAGAACCGGCACATTCAGCGCTTCCAGCAGTAAGGGGCTATGTATGCCGATATTGCTAAACCAGCCAAGCGCCAGGGGGAATTCGCGAATCGCGAAAAATGCAAACCGTTCTCCGCTCCCGTTACCCGCTCCCAATTCAACATTGACGCCCTTTGAAAGCAGATCCATCAGGTATGGCCACGAGAGCAGCAGCGAAAACACGCCCGCTGCGAAAAACGTCGCGAACGTCTGAAACTGCTTCCGCGCCAACTCCATCACCGCCCAGACAACCGCGAACCCCGCAAACGTAAAAGCCACATAAGCCGACAGGCCCGCCGCGCTCGAAAATGCCAAGCCGCATATCCCCACGGCCCACATTTGTTGCTGCCTCGAACTTGTCTCGTCGATTGCTGAGAATACGAGCAGACCCGCCATGCACGCTGTCAGCGCCGCCACATGATGTGGCACCCACAGCAGCGAGCCCAGCCAGGATGTAACCTGGTTCGGATCCCACCATTCCATATCGCCCGGAAAAACATGATAGATCGCGACCGCTGCCGCATATGGGAGAAGGTCCAGTCCCGTCACTGCCAGCAGTGCAATCCCAACGACCGATTTGCCGCGGAGATGTTCCGTCTCGCCAAGAAAATATTTCAGAAATAGCGGAATAACCGACGCCAGCCCAAGTCCGCTCCAGAACACGCTCGCATTCAGACAGGCCTTTGCGCTAATGCCAAATAGTTGCATCGGCAAAGCGCACACAACATACCAATAGTAGTAATACCTTAGAACAGGAACCTCTCCCAATCCATAAAACGGATTCCGAGGCGGCACCATCCTTGCCGCTGCATCCACGAACGGCGCTCTCACCGAGTGGTCATAGGCCACATAGCTCACATAAAGACGATGTCCTATTTGCAGATCGGCCAGCGAGACCTGCACCAACAAGAACCAGGCCAGCATCATCCCCAGCAAAATCCACGTACTGCGGCCAACATCTGAGAGGTATGGTCTTTGCCGGGGAAGTTGCCGTATGACCGTCGCCAAAGAAGTCCCCGCCAGCGACAGCAAGACCGCGAGCGTGACCTGATAGGAAAACATCCTCGTCACGAGCACGGCCACAATGGGCACTGTCGCTACCGAAAACGCTACGCTGAACAAAACTTTTTCCGCAAAAGATCGGCTGCGAATGCCGAATGCATCGCTGGCCAAGCCCAGCAGATAACCCGTAGGGAGAAGAAACAGCGCGAAAGCAAGCGTTGCAAACGTGGTCTGCGCCAGATCGGCAACCGTGTAATTCTGCATCAACAATTCCTGATTACTTCAGCCGTCATACCTGGACGTCAGGGGAATGAAGCCACAACATGGCACACACCTCATTACATGCTCTAGAGGCGCGACCCAGCAACAACCACCGAATTTCGTTTGTAGATTCTATAAGTGTCCGGCTGTTGAACTACGTCTTTGAAGTACATCTCGCCGGTCGATTCGTGTACGAGGGAGTAGCCGTAATCCTTCATGAACTGCGCGTATTCCGCAGCTTCTTCGTCTGTCTTCCACCCAACAATTGCATATTCAGGCATCACGGCCAGAAATGACTCCGGCGTCTGGGTTACGTCGTTTGAATTCTCCCAGTGCCAGAAACTGGCGCGGCTGATCTGCGCTTCGTTTGAGAAAATGTTCTGCTGAAAGTACGGCAGAACCGCCGTCGTACTGAAGCCCAATCCGCATGTCCGCGACCGGTCGGCTCCCACTGATTTCAAATACTCCGCGGCATCTCGACTGCCGGAGAAACGGTGAGACCAGTCGTATGCGAATGTCTTCGTCGTCCACGTGAGTTGAAACGAGAAGATTCCAATCAACAAACCGGCCACCAGCAAATAGCTCACCTTCGGCAGCCCCGTAAACTGACGGCACTCATCCGCGCTTGGCCACGCAATCCAGAGAGCCGACACGACCGCAACCAATAGCGTGCCATGGTGCCAGGGCTGCGCCCAAACACACGCGAATAAAGCCAGCACGAGCCCTACCGGAAGAATGAAAACCGCGCTCCGCCCCCGGATAAAACACCAGCCGGCAAACACCAACAACATCGCAACCGAAATAGGTGCCGATCCAACAAACGCACCGCCGATAGCGGAAATTGCAATCTGGGCCGCCAGCGCAACAGTTGGCTTCGTGTGAACAGCATAGAAATTCGCGTCGGACGGAGGTAATACCATCGCCACAACTGCAACAAGGGTTACACCTAAAATGGCTACCGCAAGAATATGCCTCCGGCGCGTACTGACGTCGAATGCGCTCCAACCGTCCGCGCCCAGCACCCCCCACGCATACGCCAGCGCGATGCCCACCGCGATAGCAATCCCATGTGCGCTGACATTAGCCAACAATGCCAACGTAACGACAAACTTGTAAGTGTCCTTTTCTGCCCGGCGATACAAATGAGCCGCCAAGAACGCAAGCAATGGAATCAGCGTATAGCTTCTCGCAACGACCGCATATTGGTAAGCTGCAAAGAATGAGAATGGAAGAAGAAACTTGATCGGCGCCGGAAATGGCGAGAAGCGAAGGAAAACAAATATCCCTGCAATTGCACAAATCCCGCCAATTATTCCCAGTGCTGCATAGGGCAAGCGCAACTTGCTGGCCACCAGCAGCAGTGAAACCCAAAGTCCAGGCGTGCCCTCATATCTGATCTGATGAAACAGTAAGTCAAAGGGACCTAGATCGCGCGCCATCAGCCACGATTGCGCTTCGTCAAACCACGGTTCGTGCCGGCTGATCCCTGCGAACACCAGCGCTGCGTATGCTGCAAGCACAGCTCCGTACTTTGCAGGAAGACGAAACAACGCTCGCATTTACGACACCCATTTCAGCAGTCGAATTACCCCCATGGGTGCCACACGACGATGGGGTGAAACTTGTGTACGAGCAGCAATCTCGGCCAGATTCCTGATGTAATATTTGTAAGCGCGCAGCAACATATCTTCGTTGGTCAGCGTTGGCTTCCAACCAAGTTTCTGCTTGATCTTCGTGGTGTCAAACAGGAAGCTTTCGGCAATCATTTTGTAGTGATACGGCCCGAGCGGCGAGATTTTCAAGTAATACGCTGCCTTCATCGCCGCAATTGCCGGCCACTTAGGAAGCGCGCATACACGGGACTTGCTACCCGCCTCGCGAATGACGTAACGGTAGATGTCGCACATCGGTTTAACATCATCCGCGCCGATATGAAAAACGTCCGACCCGTTGTAACCCAGCAGTTGAATGCACGCTTGCGCGAGATCTTGTGCGTAGATGAACTGATACCGGTTGCTGCCATCACCTATCGTCCACACACGCCGGTCTTCGCGAATAAATTCATACAAAATGGCCAGCAGCCCTAGTCTACCTGCATCCATGATTGTCGGACAGCGAATGGTACTGACGAACAAGTCATCTTTGTAACCGTTCAGTACACGCTCTGCTGCTAGCTTCGAGCGGCCGTAAATCTCGACCGGAGCGGGCGACTCGTCCTCTGCAATAGCATGGTCAACACTGCTGCCCCACAAGCAGTTTGAGGATGTGTAAACGAGCCGGGGCACATGGTAACGCCGCGCCATCTCGGCCACATTTCGAGTACCTTCGACGTTTGATGACCACAAAAACTTGCTGTCCACGGAACCGTGAGCCAGCACCGCAGCACAGTGAAATACTGCATCAAATTTCGCCGATGCAAAGGTTCTTTCAACACAGGCGACGTCACGAATGTCACCGAGAATTGATTGTAGATTTGGGTGTCTATCGGGATCGGGCTGCAGATCGATGCTGACGCATCGTATGCCCATCTCCAGCAGCTTGGATTTAAGAATGCCACCGAAAAATCCTGCTCCACCCGTTATAAGAACAGTTCTTTCAGAATTCACACGCCACTCCGCGCCGCAGGTTTCGCGTGCAAGCAAACTGCAGTGTCTTTTTGAAAAGTCAGTGTCTCACGATTTGAATGCCAAATCCAGAGTGAAGACACACGCGCGATTTCTACAGCACGCCGACAGCATGCAATAACCGCAGCATCTAACGCATGAATAAAAAGAGTCTGGAAGAATCGATAATCTAGACGCTGCGATCAACATTCATCGACGGATTGAATCGACAGCAGTTTTCCTAGATCATCGCAAAAAGGAAACGGGCTGACCTGGCCGCAAACCCAGGTCAGCCCGCTTACTTTCTTCCTCAATTCACCGACATCGTTACCGTCGACGCCTTGCAGTTATTGGTTTCGTTAGCCTCCGAAATGGCGCTGTTGGAATCCGCACAGGCCATCACGTAGTAAGTGCCTTTCACGCTGGCCGCCAGCGTAAGGGTCGTAGTCACTGCCCCTGAGCTTCCGCCCGCACTTAGCGCCACCACGGAGCGGCTTCCTAGGTACGTTCCTTTCGTGACTCCGTCCATCGACAGATAGAAGCCGGTAACCGATGCACCTGCATTCCCACTGCCCAGGTTCAGCACCGTGTCGCTGATCTGCAAGCTGCCGCCAGATGTAGGCGCGGTGGTGAGAATGCTGACCGTATCTTCGACCAGGTCGGCGGGCAATACTTTGAACTGAGCCGAGGCTGCGCAGTTATTGCCTTCGTTCGCTTCCGACACTTGACTGGAGGAGTCCGCGCAGGCGATCAGATAGTAGTTGCCATTCAAATTGTTCGGCAACGTCACTGTCGTTGTTGCCGCGGAGCTTCCGCCGGCAATCATTGCAGACACCGGACGGCTTCCAACGGAAGATCCTCTCGTCGTTCCATCCATCGACAGATAGAACGCCGTGGTAGATGCACTCGCATTCCCGCTGCCCTGATTCGTCACTGTATCGCTGACCTGAATGCTGCCGCCCGCAACCGGAGCGGAGGTAAGAACCGTCACCGTGGTTTCGGCAAGGTCCGCCGGCAACACCGAGATCCTTCCCGAAGTTGTGCAGTTATTCGTTTCCGAAGCTTCCGCTATTTGACCCGAGATATCTGCACACGCAATCACGTAATAGGAACCATTCAGGTTTGTCGGCAACGTAACCGTCGTAGTCGTCGGACCGACGCTTCCGCTTGCGTTCAGAGCTGCCACGCTGTTGCTTCCAAGAAGAGTTCCCTTGGTTGTCCCGTCGATCGACAGATAGAAGCCGGAAATGGAGCTACCAGCATTTCCCACTCCCTGATTCTTTACCGTATCGCTAACCTGCAGACTTCCTCCCGCAACCGGAGTACCGGTCAGGACAGTGATCGCAGTTTCTACCAGGTCTGCCGGACCCAGTGTCATCGCCCCTGTGGCGATGCAATTGTTCGCCTCGTTGCTTTCAACGACCTGGCTTCCGTAGTCTGCGCAACCAAGAATGTAGTACGTGCCGTTCAGGTTCTTCGGCAGCGTGATCGTGGTCACCGCCGCCGATTTGGCGCCAGCGATCAAAGCTCCCACACTGCGAGCTCCCAGGTACGTACCCTTCGCCACGCCGTCCACCGATAGATAGAATCCGGTGCTCGAAGCCCCCGCATTTCCAGTTCCCTGGTTCTGCACCGTCTCGCTGATCTGCACCGCACCTCCCGACAGAGGAGTTGCAGTCAGATTGCTAATTTCGGTTTCCTTCAAATCCGGAATCGCAATCGTCATCGCGCTGCTGGTCAAACAATTGTTGTCCTCGTTGCCCTCGACTGCCTGCGTCGCATAATCCGCGCAGGCGATAATGTAGAAGGTGCCCGACAGGTTCGTTGGCAGCGTTACCGTTGTTGTCGCCGTTGAACTTGCACCGGCTGCCAGAGTGCCCAGCGAACGGCTGCCGATATAGGTTCCTTTCGTCTGGCCGTCAAAGGACACATAGAACCCGGCTTGCGAGGCGCTCGCCGTCGTAGCGCCCTGGTTCAGCACCGTATCCGTAACCTGAATGCTGCCGCCGGAAATTGGCGATCCGGTCAATTTCACCGTGGTCTCAACCAGGTCCGGAGCGGCAACCGTCAGCGTGCCCGGCACAAACGTGAAGCTGTAATTACTCGCCGTCAGCGTCCCTGGCGCGCAGTTGATTGGATATCCGCCTGACACGCTCGCGAACGTCGCAGTCGTCGAACACGAAGCAACACCACCTACGGCTGTACTGGAATCACCATTCACAAATCCCGTGATTGCGTAAGTCAGTGCGGGATTCGCTACACCGAAAGCACGGGACAGATTGTTTGCCGCCACCGTCAACACCGCCGGATTCACCGTTAGTGTTCCGTTGGTGAATGCAATGACATAGCTATTCGAAGTCACTCCGCTCGGGGTGACTGCATAACTGCCAACTCCGCTCGAAGTTCCAGCCGTCGTATTGAATTGCAACGTACCGCCCAGCACGGCAGCCGTATCGTTGTTCACAAATCCGCTGTAGGTCGCCGTAAATACCGGATTTGCCGAACCATAAGTCTTCGCTGACGGCTGCACTCCGATGGTAAGCGTCACCGCTGAAACCGTAAGAGTGCCAGGGATCATGTTGAACACGTAATTGCTCGCGCTCAATCCTCCCTGCAAGCAGGTAATCGGATACGTAGCGCCCGCCGGACTATTGACCGCCGCCGTCGTCGAACACAATGCCACACCGCTCACCACCGACTCCGGATCGCCATTGACGAATCCCGCAATCGCGTAAGTTAACGCCGGATTAGCCGTGCCGTACACGCGACTTGCATTCGAGGCCGTCACCGCCAACACCGCCGGAGTCACCGCCAGTGAGCCAGACGTGAAGTTGATGATGTAGTTATTCGAAGTCACTCCGCCTGGCGTAACCGAATAACTTCCCAAGCCACTCGCCGCCGTCGCCAGTGTGGAGTAACTCAGCGCACCGTTCAACACCGAAGCCGAATCGCCATTTACGAATCCGCTATAGGTCGCGACAAACACCGGATTCGCTGCTCCGTACACCTTCGTTGCCGCTTGCACTCCAACTGTCAGCCTGGATTCTGAAATCGTCAGCGTGCCCGGCGTATTGGTTACAGTGTAGTTATCAAGCTTATGATTCGGATCGCTCAGCGTCGCCGTAATCGTATAGCTTCCCACCGGGCTAGCCGTCGCCGCCGTTGTGTCATAACCAGCCGTGATGTTATCGCCGTCCAATACTCCGGTCAGCGTTCCATCGAGCATCGGATTAACAGCGCCATAAGTCTTGCTCGCATTCGTCGCCGTCACCGTTAATGGTGCCTTATCGACCGTCAGTGATCCATCTACAAAATTGAATTTGTAATTGTCCGCCGTCAGCGTGTCCTGCTTGCAGGTAATCGCGTAAGGACTCCCCGCCACCGGACTTCCCGCATCCGCCAACGTCGAGCAACTTGCCGAACCGCCCACCGCCGCCATCGAATCGTTGTTCACAAATCCGCTGACCTTGTAAGTGAGCGCCGGGTTCTCCGTCCCGTACACTCGCGAAGCATCGTCTGCCTTCACCGTAAGTGTTGCAGCGGTCACGTTAATCGTCGCTGTCGCCGTCTGAACGCTATAGGTAGCAGTGTCTGCAGGAGTAAACGTTACCTGCAAGTTCAGTTGTCCAACCGGCAATACCGTATCTGCCGGCGGATTGTAGGTGAACATGCCGTCGATACTCGTACCGTCATTCGTTGCCGTAGCGTTCAACTGTTCGGCGCCCAACTTCGTGCCATACACGATACTCGCCGGATTCCCCCACGTGATCGTCGGCGAGATTGTGTTTACCGTCTCATTCAACGCCACCGCCGAACTGCTGCCCGCATACAGTCCATCTGCGCTCGTGTACTGCGCAGTAATGTTGTGCGTCCCTGCCGGTAGCGACGAAATCGTTAGCGTTGCTGTGTACGGTGAAACCGTCGTCAGCAACTTTGCTCCGCCAATCGGCTGCTCTCCGTCGAAGAACTGCACGGTACCGCTCGGGGCCTGCGCATTTCCGTCCTGTGCCGTCGGCGTCATAGGCGTCTGCGCATTTCCGTCCTGTGCCGCTGGTGTCACGGTAGCCGTGAACGTCACCGTTTGACCAACGTTCAAAATCTGTCCCGAAGCTGCCAGCGCAACCGTTGTGCTGCCAGCGATGACGTCATGTGACACCGTTCCCGAGGTGTTCCCCACGTAATACGCATCGCCGCTATAAACCGCATTCACGTTGTGCGCGCCCGCGAGCAGCGTCGCCGTCTTAAACTCCACTGCCTGACTGCACTCGCTTCCATTCAGCACCACAGCAGAGCCTGTCGCTTGTCCGTCCACATAGAACTGCACTGTTCCGGTCGGGCAAGGCGTCTTAGCCATACCCAAATCGAAATACACCCAGGTACCGTATGGCGTCTGTTCCGGCATACCGGTCCGCAGTGCAAACTGCAGCGCCGGGTCCAACTTATTGATCGTCAGTGTGCCAATAGCCTGCCCGATATAGTTCGTATCAAATACCGTCGCCACCACCGCATAGCTGCCCGGCTCGGTCGGCGGAACATCCGATGATGGATAGTTCGTCGGATCGATGCCCGTGTAGCTGAACGCAACGCCCAACGGACTCGGCGTCGTTGTGATCGTTGCTGCCCTCGGCGCGCCATTGTAGGTCTGGCTCAAGTTGCTCAACGTCACCACCGACGTCGCCTGCGCAATGGTCAACGTTCCCGTGGCAGTGCCTTGGTAATTCGCATCGCTGACCGTAGCCAGCACCGCATAGCTGCCCGCCGCCGTCGGTGCAGTCGGCAATCCGTTATAAGTGATGATTACAGCCAAGTCGGCAGGACTGGTGCTCGCCGTCGCCGTCTTCCCCGTGCCATCGAAGGTCTGGCTCAATCCTCCCAAAGTCACCGTCGCCGTAGCTTTGCCCACCGTGACATCCACCACTCCAGACACCGTGTTGTAGTTCGTAGTGTCGGTAGGAATGAAGGTCACGCTCTGCGCAGCCGTACCCGCGCCCGGCGCCGTCGCCGGAATCGTGAACGTAAACCCACCCGCCACCGATCCCGCACCACCGCTCAGCGTCGAAGCCGAGAGCGTCTGTCCATAACTAATCCCACTCGCCGTCGGCAACGTAGTAATTGTCGGAGTCGCCTTCGCAACCGCAACCGTCACCATTCCGCTCGCCGTGTTGTAGTTTGCAGAATCCGTCGGAGTAAACGTCACCGGCGCGCTGTAGTTCCCCGCACCCGGTACCGTCGCCGGAGTCGTGAACGTAAATCCACCCGCCACCGATCCCGCACCGCCGCTCAGTGTCGAAGCCGAGAGCGTCTGTCCATAACCAATCCCGCTCGCCGTCGGCAACGTAGTAATTGTAGGCGTAGCCTTCGCAACCGCCACAGTCACCGATCCGCTCGCCGTGCTGTAGTTCGCAGAATCCGTCGACGTGAAGGTCACGCCCTGCGTTGCTGTGCCCGCGCCTGGCACCGTCGCCGGAGTCGTGAAGCTAAATACACCACCCACCGATCCCGCACCACCGCTCAGCGTCGAAGCCGAGAGCGTCTGTCCATAACTAATCCCGCTCGCCGTCGGCAACGTTGTAATTGTCGGAGTCGCCTTCGCAACCACCACCGTCACTGATCCCGTAGCCGTGTTGTAGTTCACTACATCCGTCGGAGTAAACGTCACCGACGCGCTGTAGTTCCCCGCGCCTGGCACCGTCGCCGGAGTCGTGAACGTAAATCCACCCCCCACCGAACCCGCACCACCATTCAGCGTCGAGGCCGAGAGCGTCTGTCCATAGCTAATCCCACTCGCCGTCGGCAACGTAGTAATTGTCGGAGTCGCCTTCGCAACCGTGACGCTTACCGAGAGGCTCACCGTGTTGTAGTTCACTACATCCGTCGGAGTAAACGTCACCGACGCGCTGTAGTTCCCCGCGCCCGGCACCGTCGCCGGAGTCGTGAACGTAAATCCACCCCCCACCGAACCCGCACCACCACTCAGCGTCGAAGAAGCAAGCGTCTGTCCATAACTAATCCCGCTCGCCGTCGGCAACGTAGTAATTGTCGGAGTCGCTTTCGCAACCGCGACGCTTACCGAGAGGCTCACCGTGTTGTAGTTCGTCGTATCCGTCGGCGTGAACGTCACCGAAGCGCTGTAGCTCTCCGCGCCCGGCACCGTCGCCGGAGTCGTGAACGTAAATCCACCTGCCACCGATCCCGCACCACCGTTCAGCGTCGAAGCCGAGAGCGTCTGTCCATAGCTAATTCCGCTCGCCGTCGGCAACGTAGTAATCGTCGGAGTCGCCTTCGCAACCGTGACGCTTACCGAGAGGCTCACCGTGTTGTAGTTCGTCGTATCCGTCGGAGCAAACGTCACGCCCTGCGTCGCCGTACCTGCGCCCGGCACCGTCGTCGGCGTGGTAAATGCAAAGCTGCCGCCCACAGAAGCCACTCCGCCGCTTAGCGTCGAAGAAGCAAGCGTCTGTCCGTACGTGATTCCACTTGCCGTCGGCGCTGTCGTAATTATCGGCGTCGCCTTGTTCACCGTCTGCGTCAGTGCCGCCGAGGTGCTTGCCGCGAAATTCGCATCCGCTCCATACACTGCCGTAATCGAATGGGAGCCCGAGGAAAGAGTGGAGGCCGCAGCTTGATAGCTCGCTTGTCCCGAACTCAAGGTGCCCGAACCCAGCGTGGTAACGCCATCCTTAAAGGTCACCGTGCCGCTTGGCGTTCCGCTGCCTGGCGCAACTGCGCTCACCGTCGCCGTGAATGTCACCGCCTGGTCGTAAGTGGAGGGCCCCGAAGAAGTCACACTGCTGCTGCTCGAGGCTTGGTTCACCGTCTGATTCAGCACGATCGACGTGCCGGTATTGTAGTTGCTATCGCCGCCATACACCGCGGTGATCGAATGTCCCGAACCCACTGCCAGTGCCGCGGCGCTATACGATGCAGTGCCGCCACCAATCGTCCCCGTGCCCAGAGTTGCGCTGCCATCCTTGAAGGTCACATTACCCGTCGCACTCGACGGCAGAGTTGCCGTAAGACCGACCGCTTGTCCGAACACCGACGGGTTGACCGCCGAATTCAAAGTAGGTGTCGCGCTCGCCTTCGTCGCCGTCACGCTCGTGGGACCAACCGTTCCCGCGACGTAGTTCGTATCCGCCGCCACGTTGGCCGTCACCGCACAAGCCGTCGTGCTGCTGGCCATCGTCACCGCGCCGCCGACATTGCTGCAACCTCCACTGACGCCGTAGGTGATCGTGCCTGTCGAATTTGTCGTTGCCACTACCGTGAACTGGCTGTTGTACGCCGCCGAGACTGGCGGTGCCGTGCTCCACGCTACCGTCGGAGTCGCCTTGGTCGCCGTCACGCTCGTCGGACCCACGGAACCCACGCTATAGTTCGTATCCGCCGCCACGTTGGCCGTCACCGCGCAAGCCGTCGTGCTGCTCGTCATGGTCACGGTGCCGCCAACATTGCTGCAACCTCCACTGACGCCGTAGGTGATCGTGCCCGTCGAATTTGTCGTCGCCACTACCGTGAACACCGTGTTGTATGCCGCCGAAGCTGGCGGTGCCGTGCTCCACGCTACCGTCGGAGTCGCCTTGATCGCCGTCACACTCGTCGGACCCACGGAACCCGCGCTATAGTTCGTATCCGCCGCCACGTTGGCCGTCACCGCGCAAGCCGTCGCGCTGCTGGTCATCGTCACCGTGCCGCCAACATTGCTGCAACCGCCGGTCACGCTGTAGGTGATCGCGCCGGTCGAATTACTCGTGGCCACTACCGTGAACTGGCTGTTGTACGCTGCCGAGGACGGCGGGGCCGTGCTCCACGTCACCGTCGGTGTCCCCTTGCCGACAGTCAATGAAGTGGATTTGTTCGATCCCCCAATCGACCCTTGAATCGTCTGGGTTGTGCCCGTGGCCGAAGTCGGTGTGTAGCTTACCGCGCACGTCGAGCCTGCAATCGTGCAACTCGCGGGAGTGAAAGTTCCAGCGCCCCCGGCTGTGACGGACCAGTCCACCACGCTGTTGTTTTCGCTATTACCATTGCCGGTCGCAGTGCAGGTGGTCGAGCTGCCAATGGCAACCGTACTGGGTGAACATGCCACGTTGCTGAAACTATCCGTAAACGTATTCTGCGCCTGCGCCCCTGACGTGCCGCCCACTGCCGTCAGATAGAAAAGTGCGCCAAGGTCCGTATTGTCAGGAGCCCACGTGCCATCGAAAATCTTGCCGTCCGCATCAGCCGTGGTCGTCATCACCGGAGCCACACCGGCGCTCTGCGGCAGTGCGCGCATAAAGAGGCTGACCGTCTCCAGCGGCTTCCATCCCGCGCCCGACATCAGCACCGGTGTTCCCGGCGCGTAGTCAGCCGCATCTGTCTTTATCGTGGCAAACCCGTACAACTCTCCGGTCTTCTGATTGCTTCCGCCCGCCACCAGCAGTTGCCCGTCCACCATCGGGAACAGCACCGCGCCCGTCGCGCTGGAGCGAGGAACCGACATCGCACCGGTCGCCGTGAATTGGCCTGTCCAAGGAATATAGAGCTCGGCAGTTGCAAGATCAGTCCCGTTGTAGATGCCACCCACCAGCAGGACATTATTATTATTGGGCAGCAGGAAGGCCTGATGTCCGGCGCGGGCATTCATCATTCTGGTCGCCGCCGGAGTCATCGTGCCCGCAACTGGATCGAAGATTTCCGCCGATTGCAACTCCGCAACGCCGCCATTCGTTACCGCACCCTCCGGATAACTGCCGCCAGCGATCAGCACCGTACCATCCAGCAACGTGGTTGCCGTGGCGTGCGCCCTTGGAGTGTTCAGGCTCGGTCCTGAATAAATCGCGCCCGTTGTGGAATCGAAGATTGCGGTCGAAGCCAGCGTATTACCATCGGCATCCGTTCCGCCGACCAGCAGCACGCGTCCATCCTTCAGAGCAGCCGCCGCATGGGCCTTGCGCGCCGGTTGCAGCGCGCCCCCAAACATAAATTGCTGGCTCGACAAACTGAACAGTTCCGCCGAAGAAAGCAAACCATAGGAATTCGCTCCGCCTGAGACCAGTACCGAACTGTTGGGCAGCGCCGCCGCCGGATGCCCACTGCGGGCCTCACTCATCGGCACCGAATACGCCCACGTATTCGCCGCCGGGTCGTACAACTCAGCCGTCGCCAGTACGACGCCTCCCGTGCTCGTTCCGCCCGTAACCAGGACATACCTACCGGTGCCGCTCGCGCCCTTCAACCATGTCGCCGTGTGTCCCGTGCGCGGAACATTCATCGGCGCCACACTCTTGAACGTTCCGCCGGCAGCAAAAACTTCCGCGCTCGACAGAATCGTTCCGCTCTCATCAACGCCGCCCGTAACCAGCACCGAACCGTCGCTCATTGCGATTGCCGCGGCTCCCGTGCGCGCCTGCGACATGTCCTTGGTCGGTGCCCAACGCCCGGTCTGACTCGGGGTAACAGCGAGTAACTGTGCACTTAACAGCGAAGCCAAACCCAACATCAGCACGATAATGGCAACAACCAGACCAGCCTTACGCATTAGCGAACAACCTCCAGAGACTTACATTGCACACGGGTGTGCACACGCGTGTGCTCGCGCTTTTTCAGCACGCAATTTCGAGAACTTGACTGCTTGGAACACTTCTGCAGACTGCCGGGGAGGAGTAGCCGGGACGAGGATTGAATCAAAAGTATCCGTCCAGCTACTTACATTTTTAATTATGTCAAGTAATAACTAGCGGTTCAACTGAATTCTGTGAATTACTTTAGATCAGTGCCCAATTGGACACTTTTTTTGAAAAAATTGTCCAATTTCCAGATTTAACCCTCAATTACCAGACTTCAAAGCGAAGCCGGAAGGCATCTTGAGGAAAATGGGACACCTGACATGAACGGCGGCTCGAAGAACCGAGCGTTCTTTCCCGACGCTGGCACATTGATCCTGAAAAGACGTGTACTCCATGTGACCCGGGTGGTTACGCCGGATGGACTCGCACCGAACTCCAACCTTGCTCATCGGAAGCGGCTTTCCGCCACCAAATCTGCGTGATCTGCTGAATCCCACCGATCTTCCAAACGCCAAAAAGCGATGCTCCGCAACGCGGAACATCGCTTTTGTCTATCTCCAGACCCCGATTCAACAGAACATGCGGGGAGCAATACTACATAGCTGGCTTGTCGGTCTTCTGCCCAGGCTTGATGTTGGAGTGTTTCTTTGCTTGCGCAATATACATCTTGACCTTGTCGGCCTGGTCATAGTTCGGATTGTCTTTCAAAAGCTTTTCCCAATCCGCGACCGCACCGTTTACGTCCATCTTCGCTTGCCATTTCACAATTCCGCGGTTAAACATCGCGTTTCCGTTTTTCGGATCATCCTTCAGCACGCGATCGAACTCGGCAATCGACTGGTCCGCATTGTTGTTATAGAACAACGCGGTCGCATAATCGGTCCGGACGGCAGCATTCTTTGCGTCGCCTGCCAGCGATCTCTGGTAGTAATCGAGCGCCGTCGGAAACACCTGTGCGTCGTAATACATATTGCCAATCTGTGCCAGTAATGCCGGATCGTTCGGCTTCGACTTCAACTGTTCAAGCAGCGGTGCGGCCTGCTTATCCGCCATCGCCTTCAACTGCGCAGCAGAAGGCATCTGCTGCTGTCCACCCATGCCTCCGCCCATACCCGCCGGCGGCATGCCCTGTTGCTGATCCACCGCTGCTGCGGCGGGTGCCGGAGCGCTGCTGCTCCCGCCCACCGAGCCACGTAACAGGTACCCCACCGCACATCCAACCAGCAGGCAGAGAACCGCCATCATGTATGCCTGCGTGCTCGTCCAACTCTGGGAACTCTTGCTCCCGTTTGCTTCTGCCATTGTTTCGTCCTTGAGGTAAACTGAAGCGCCACGGCACGGATTCCGACCGTATGCCTTGCTTCCAACAGAACTTATACTATCCTCTCGCACCCCACCCCGGTGTGACTTTCGTCACGAACTGTTATTTCAGTCACTCCGTTTCAGATGGTGAACACCCTAGCCCAAAATAAGGCGCATCCACGAACTTCCCTCTGCAAGTAGTTCGCCCACAGACTCCCGGCGCTCGCTTGTTTGCTCGTTCATTGCTCTCAAATCCACCATGTCGTCTTTTTTCCCGTAATCCCCCGGGCGCCCCCGAGTATCCAGCGAGAAGTCCCAACGCTACACCTGCAGCAGTTCCCAGCTTTCCGTCATCTTTCCCGGCACCGTTTTCCCATACCCCGGATCGCCATCCCTATCGCCCTCAATCTCCAACACCAGCGCCGGAACCTGCGGAGCCGTCTTAAGCGCCTCCATCGTGTGCTTCCAATCGATCGTTCCTTCGCCCGGCCAAAGATGTTCATCTTTCGAGCCATGGTTGTCGTGCACGTGAATCGACCGAATCAAAGGTTTCAGTGTCTCGATTGCCGATTCCACTCCCGCATCCAGATGCGCGTGTCCCAGGTCCAGGCACACCCCCACGTCGTCATAGTGCAGCGTCTGAATCAACCTCACCAGCTTTTCCGGCACCGTCAGTTCGTTCGGAATATTCTCCAGCAACACTCGCACGCCCAGCGGTTTCGCAAACGCCCGCAAATGCTCCACCGAAGTCAGAGCGTGCTCAAACTTATGCTCATCAAACGTCTCTCCTGAGACCCCGATATGCAGCACCAGGTGTCCAAACGAGATCACCTCTGCGACCTCGATCGCGCGCTTGATCTCGTCCATCGCATCAATGCGCTCCTTGCGATCACGTCCCGCAATATTCAGCGGCGCCGTATCGCTGCGTCCCCAATCGCCCCCCGCATACATCGGAGCGTGCAGCGATTGCAGCGCAACACCTTCCTGCGAGCCGAACCAAGAGCCGATCTCGCGAACCTGCTGTGAGTTGGTGTAATCGAAATGACCGCGCATAGCGAAGATTTCGATCCCTGCAACTCCGCCCTTCGCCAGCCTCTCCAAAATCCCCGGATGAAGCCGCTCTTTTATATGTACATATGTCGATATAGCCTTCAGCATCGTTCAACCTTTCAGTACTCTCACTCTCACCGCCGCCACACATACAATCCTGGCACCTGGTGCCCCACGTCCCGCCCGGCGCTTTTCCGGGCTGACGTGGGGTCGTTGACTCTGTTCTTGCTCCTGCTCTTGCCCTTGCTCTTGGTTTGAAGGGTCATTCTGAGCGCAGCGAAGAACCCCCGCTCCGCTCAAACTCCCGAGCCCTTCCAAGCTTCCCACCGCCAACCCTCTCCGACCTACCACCCCACTGCCCGACCACTATTCCTTCCGTCGCTAGCTCCCAACCGTTCCCCTGTCTTCCAGTCGATCCCCACGCACTCCCCATCTCCCCACGACTCCGTGCGAACCACCTTGTGCCCCATCTTTTCCAGCATCCCAATCGTGTCCGGAGATACCTGCCACCCTTCCACCTTCAGCTCGTCCGGCATCCACTGATGATGAAACCTCGGCGCGTTCACCGCCCTCTGAATATCTTCGCCGAAATCCACCGCGTTGATCAGCACATTCGCCACCGTAGTGATAATCGTCGGACCTCCCGGCGCACCTACCACCAGCAGCAGCCGTCCATCTTTCACCACCATAGTAGGAGTCATCGCCGACAGCGGACGTTTGCCAGGAGCGATCACATTCGCCTCTCCCTGGATCAGTCCGTACATATTCGGCACTCCCACCTTGGATGCGAAGTCGTCCATCTCATCGTTCAGCAAAAATCCAAGTCCCGGCAGCGTCACCCGCGCGCCAAACGAATCGTTCAGCGTAGTCGTCACCGCCACCGCGTCGCCCGCCTCGTCCACCACCGAATAATGTGTCGTATTCTGCTTCTCTGCTCCCACAAACGGCGCATGCATCGCCGCCGTCTCATCCAGTTGCGCCATGCTCGGCCGCCGCAGTTCAGCACTCACCGAAGCCTTCTTAGGATCAATCGTCGCCCGCCATTCCGCCGCATATTTCTTATCCATCAACTGCGCGACGGGAATTCTCCCGAAATCCGGATCACCCAGAAAAACCGAGCGGTCAAAGAATGCCCTTTGATACGCCTCTGCAACCAAATGCAAATGCTCCGCCGAGTTCCGCTTCGCCGCCCTTAGGTCGAAGCCTTCCAGAATGTTCAACGTCTCAATCAGCGCCACGCCCCCCGACGAGGGCGGCGGCGCGCTGTAGATGTCGTATCCCCTGTACGTCCCATGAACCGCCACCCGATCCACCACCGTGTACTCCGCCAGGTCCTTGGCCGTGATCAACCCTCCGCCCCGCTTGATGGCCGCCGCAATCTCCACCGCCAGCGCGCCATGATAGAAATCATCGGGATTCCGCGCGATCCGTTCCAGGGTCGCCGCCAGCTCCGGCTGTTTCAGCACTTCACCCTGCTCGTAGTAATGTCCGCCGCGCTGAAAGATCCGCCTCGACTCCGAATCGCGCGCCAGATCCTCATCCCTCATATTCGCCGCTTCATACTGTGTGACCTTGACGCCTTCGCGCGCCAGCCTTATTGCCGGAGCCATCACCCGCGCCAGTCCCAGCCTCCCCCACCTCCGCTCGGCCTCCACCAGTCCCGCCACGGTTCCCGGCACACCCGCCGCGCGATACCCATACTGACTCTGCTCCGTCACATTCCCGTTCTTATCCAGATACATATCGCGCGAAGCCGCCGCCGGAGCCTTTTCCCTGAAGTCAAGAAAATGCACTTCCCCCTTCGCCGTGCGATATAGCAGAAACCCTCCACCCCCCAGATTCCCCGCCGCCGGATGCACCACGGCCAGCGCAAACCCCACTGCCACTGCCGCATCCACCGCATTTCCGCCACCGCGCATCACTTCAGCCCCTACTGCCGAAGCCTCCGGATAAACGCTCGCCACCATCACATGCTGCGCCCTGACCGCCTGAAACCCTTCCCCCCAAAGCGGGACTCCTGCCACCAGCCACCAGGCAACAACCAGCACGGCAACCCAGCATCTTCTAACGTGCAATTCCTCTAAAGTTCGCATTGAGCTTCCCACGCTACCCCAACCCCGAGAACTGGTCAATCAAGCCGCACAGCGGCATTTGCCTGAAGATTCCTGACAAACTGGCTAATCTTTTCTGAACTATATCGGCAAAATGCCGATATAGTTCCTGCGTGAGAAGAATGCACCAGCGGTCGACGGCGCGCATGCATCCCATCCGAAATCGTGCAAGATGGTTTGTCTCACTCTTGCACGAGTGTGCGGAGAACTCCGTATGGCTTGGTTGAAACGCTTACGCAAAAACATAAGTGATACTCACGTGAAACGCCACGATCCCGAGCGCCGAGTTGCGCCCCGCTTTTCGATACGTCAAGCCGTGACCATACGTTTCACCGCCAGCGGACTCTATGAGTTCACCGGAATCAGCGAAAACCTGAGCAGTTCTGGCATATTCCTCTACACCGAGTCACCAATCGAACAGGGAGAGCAAGTCGAAGTCACCCTCACTTTGCCGGCCGGAGTGGGAGACCCGATCCCCATGCAGGTTCGGGGAAGGGTGGTGAGGATCGAGAAGAGTTCGGCGATCGGCATTGCCATAGCTTTCGAAAATCTCGTCATCTTGCCGGAGAACTTGACTACCCACGCACACCCAACCGCACTCGACGATTGATCCCCGGGGACTTCTCGCGGACGCGGAACAAATACAACGGTCATTCTGGCAAGCAGTGAGGGACCATTCTCAAATCACCAAAGCCCCGCACAGGCTCCAGTTCCCGCACACGCCATTCCCCACCCTAGCCTCTTCCTCCTTTTCTGCTGTATCCTTCCTACATCATCCAGCAATCCACACTCAGGGCGACGCCACCGACGAGGCTCCGTGTTCAACCCGCTCTCCACCGATCTCGATGAATACCTCTCCCGCACCCAAGACTTATGGGCCGAACTACGCAACCAGCGCATCTTCATCACCGGCGCCACGGGATTTTTCGGCTGTTGGCTCCTCGAAACTCTCCTCCACGCCAGTCGCCAACTGCAGTTGAATCTTGAAGTAACCATCCTCACCCGCAACCCCGAAACGCTACACAAGAAGGCCCCCCACCTCGCCGCCGACCCCGCGCTCCAAATCCTCGTCGGCGACGTACGTTCCTTCCCCTTCCCACCCGGCCGCTTTTCCCACGCCATCCACGCCGCCACCGGGTCCAGCGTCGAGCTCAACACCGCAACTCCCATGGTTATGTTCGACACCATCGTCGAAGGCACCCGGCGCTGCCTGGAATTCGCGCAGCACGCCGAAACCTCCAAGTTCCTGTTCCTAAGCTCCGGAGCCGTTTACGGACCGCAACCTACCGGCGTCACCCACGTCTCCGAAAACGCGACCACCGGTCCCAACCCTTTGGAAACCGCATCTGCCTACGCCGAAGGCAAGCGCGCCGCCGAACTTCTCTGCGCCATCGCCGCCCGTAACTCCAAGCTCCAGCCAAAGATTGCCCGCGGCTTCGCCTTCGTCGGACCTTACATGAAGCTCGATGCCCACTTCGCCATCGGCAACTTCATCCGCGATCAGCTCAACGGCTCCCCCATTCGCGTCACCGGAGACGGCACCGCGCAACGTTCCTACATGTACACCACCGACCTCATGGTCTGGCTCTGGACCATCCTGTTTCGCGGCACCCCGCTCCGCCCCTACAACGTAGGCTCCGAACAAGCTGTCAGCATCCGCGAGCTAGCCCAGGCCGTCAGCAACGCGCTCACCCCCAAGGTTGAATTCGAAATTCTCGGCACCCCCGGCACCGCTCCCCCGCAACGCTACGTCCCATCCACCGCCCGTGCCCAGCAGGAGCTAGGTCTCCGCTGCGAGATCCCCCTCGACGAGGCGATTCGCCGCACGCAAAGATGGTTTTTGAATAAAGATAAGGGTTCAGAGGTTTCCCGATGATCAAGCTTTCCGACTACGTTGTCCGAACCCTCGCCGATTGGGGTGTGCGCGACATCTTCATGATGACCGGCGGCGGCGCCATGCACCTCAACGACAGCATCGGACAAGAGTCCCGGATTCGCTACATCTGCACTCATCACGAGCAGGTCGCCGCCATGGCCGCCGAAGGTTATTCGCGCATCAGTGGCCTGCCCGGCGTCGTCAACGTAACCACCGGCCCCGGCGGCATCAATGCCCTCAACGGAGTTTTCGGCGCGTGGACCGACTCCATCGCCATGCTCGTCCTCTCCGGACAAGTCAAGCGCCAGACCTGCATGGCCACCGCCGGAACCCGCAATCTGCGCCAGCTTGGCGATCAGGAAGTGGACATCATCTCCATGGTCCGCGGCGTCACCAAGTACGCCCAGCTCATCGACGATCCCGCTAAAATCCGCTACCACCTCGAGCGTGCCTGGCACCTCGCCCGCTCCGGACGTCCCGGCCCCTGCTGGCTCGACATCCCCATCGACGTGCAGTCCGCCCAGATCGACGAAACCACCCTCCGCCCCTACGATCCCGCCGAAGACGCCCTCCCCTGCGACTCCGCCCTCCTGCAGCGGCAATGCCAGGAAGTGGTCGAGCGCCTACGAGCAGCCAAGCGTCCCGTCCTGCTCGCCGGAACCGGAGTCCGCCTCGCCGGAGCGCTCGAGGAGTTCGAGCAGGTCATTCGCAAGCTCGGAATCCCGGTCACCACCGCCTGGACCCACGATCTCATCGCCAACGACGACGAGCTCTACTGTGGCCGCCCCGGAACCATCGGCGACCGCGCCGGAAACTTCACCGTCCAGAATGCAGACCTCGTGCTTGTCTTAGGATCACGGCTAAACCTAAGGCAAGTAAGCTATAACTGGTCGTCATTTGCCCGCGACGCCTTCAAAATTCAGGTGGACGTCGATCCCGCCGAGCTTTCCAAGCCTCTGGTAACGCCCGATTTAGCCATCACCGCCGACCTTAAACCCTTCCTCCGCACTCTAGTGGAAACCCTCGACGCCACCGCCTACCAACCCCGCCACGCCCCCTGGCTTGCGTGGTGCCGCCAGCGCGTATCGCGATATCCTGTAGTGCAGGACCGGCAGCGTAAGCCCGGGCCTCCATTGAATCCTTATTACTTCATGGAGTTGCTTTCGGCGCGCCTTGCCTCGGATGACGTGGTAATTTGCGGCAACGCAACTGCCTGCATCCTGCCCTTTCAGGTGATGAAGATTCGCCGAGGCCAGCGCCTCATCTCCAATTCCGGTGCCGCGTCCATGGGCTACGATCTTCCCGCCTCCATCGGAGCAGCAGTCGCCCGCAACGGCCGGCGAGTCATCTGTCTGGCCGGAGATGGCAGTCTGCAACTCAATATTCAGGACCTCCAGACCGTCGTGCACCATCAGTTGCCGGTCAAGCTCTTCGTCCTGAATAATGGTGGATACCTATCCATCCGCAGTACGCAGAGGAACTTTTTTGGCCGCCTCATGGGAGAAGGCCCCCAGAGCGGAGTTTCCTTCCCCGATTTCGTAAAGGTTGGAAACGCCTACGGCCTGCCTGGCATTCGCGTAGATTGCGCCGCCGGAATGGACAAGGTTCAATCAGCTCTCGATGCCCCCGGCCCGGCGCTGATTGAAATTATGCTTGACCCGGAACAGGAGTTTGAGCCACGCTCACGGTCCAAGGTTCTACCCGATGGCTCCATTGTTTCTCCGCCGCTAGAGGATATGTACCCCTTCCTCTCGCCCGAGGAACTGGCTGCCAACAAGGCGCAAGAATAATTCGGACGCCCCATCCAAGCGAAATGCTCGGGTGGCCCACTCAACGCTCTTTTCGTTGAGTGGGGTAGTTACTCGGGTGGCCCATTCAAAGCCCCCGGGTGGCCCATTCAAGCCCGCTTTTGGCTTGAGTGGGGTAAGCAAACAGTTTGCAGCAAGTGTTTTTCGAAACGTACGATTCAACTTTAGGAACGGACTAGCTATGACGGGTGCAGATTTCTTCAACGAACTGTTTGTCCTTGAGATGGCCAACAACCACCTCGGTAGCATCGAGCGCGGATTAAAGATCATCAGCGCCTACGGCCAGGTGGTGCGCTTCAACAACGTCCGCGCCGCCATCAAGATCCAGCTTCGCGATGTCGATAACTTCATCCATCGCGATTTCCGTGACCGCAGCGACATCCGCTACATCAAGAAGACCATCGACACCCAGCTCACGTTCGAAGACTACTCCACCCTCGTCAAGGCCATCCGCCAGGCCAACTGCATCAGCATGGCCACTCCCTTCGACGAGCATTCCGTCGATATCTGCTGCAAGCTCGGCATCCAGATCCTCAAAATCGCCAGCTCCGACCTCAACGATTGGATGCTGATCGAAAAGATAGCCACCGCCAAGAAGCCCGTCATCGTCTCCACCGGAGGCTCGTCCCTCAAGGACATCGACGACCTCGTGCAGTTCTTCGACAATCGGCACATCCCTCTCGCCATCAATCATTGCGTCTCGCTCTATCCCACCGAGGACCACGAGCTAGAGATGAACCAGCTCGACTTCCTGCGCGACCGTTACCCCGACCACATCATCGGCTTCTCCACCCACGAGTGCCATGACTGGACGGCCTCCATGCTCATCTCCTACGCCAAGGGTGCCCGCACCTTCGAGCGCCACGTCGATATCGACAGCGACGGCATCAAAGTCTCGCCCTACTGCTCGCTCCCCGACCAGGTTGACCAGTGGTTCAAAACCTTCCACCAAGCTAAGGCCATGTGCGGGGCTCCCGGCACCCAGAGGCGTCTTTTACCACGCAAAGAGATCGAATACCTCGATGCCCTAGTCCGCGGCGTTTACGCCAAGTCCGACCTCCCCGAAGGCCACATCCTCAGCGATGAGGACGTCTACCTCGCCATCCCCCTGCAGAAGGGACAAATCTCCTGCCGCGAACTCATGCGTGGAGAAGTCCTCCTCCAGCCGATCCGCAAAGATCAGCCCATCCTGATCGACGCCATCGATAGTCCCTACTCCAGCATTGCTTCCCTGAAGGCGGCCATCTACGCTCGCGGCATCGACGCCGCACCGCCCTCCAAGGATTCCAAAGCCAAAGGGAGCGCCCAATAGCCCATGTCTTTCCCTTCGGAGCCGTCCCAGCGATGAAAACCATCAGCGTCATCACGCCCTGCTACAACGAAGAGCTCAATGTCCGTGAGCTCTACGAGCGCGTCCGTGCCGCCATCGCCTCGCTCGGAGACTATCGCTACGAACACATCTTCATCGACAACGCCTCGCGCGACAACACCTTCGAGGTCTTAAAGTCCCTTGCCGCCGCCGACCGCAACGTCAAGGTCATCCGCAACACCCGCAACTTCGGACACATCCGTTCCCCCCACCACGCCCTCATGCAAACCCGCGGAGACCTCGTCATCAGCATCGTTGCCGACCTCCAGGACCCGCCCGAGATGATCCCCCAGATGGTCCATGCCTGGGAATCCGGCTACCGCGTCGTCATCGGCGTCAAGCAGTCCTCCGACGAGAGCGGCCTCATGTTCTTCATTCGCAAGAAGTACTACCGCCTCGTCAACCACCTCTCCGGCATCGAGACCTACGAGAACTTCACCGGCTTCGGACTCTACGACCGCCAGGTCATCGAAGCCATCCGCGCCATGGGTGACCCCTACCCCTACTTCCGCGGCATGATCGCCGAAATCGGCTTCGAGCGCCTCGAAATCCCCTACCACCAGCCCGCCCGCAAGCACGGCATCACCGCCAACAATTTTTATTCCCTCTACGACATGGCGATGCTCGGCATCACCAACCTGTCCAAGGTCCCTCTCCGCATCGCCGTCTTTGCCGGATTCGCCGGATCGATCCTCTCCGTCCTCCTCTCCCTCGCCTACATGATCTACAAGATCATCTTCTGGTATTCCTTCTCCGTAGGCGTCGCCCCCCTCGTCATCGGAGGCTTCCTCTTCAGCTCCCTGCAGCTCTTATTCCTCGGAATCCTCGGCGAATACGTAGCCGCCATCCACACCATGGTCCAGAACCGCCCCCTCGTCTTCGAAAACGACCGCCTCAACTTCGAATACGCCCCCAGCGAACCCATGCGACAACCGCTTGTCGGCACCGAGTCCAACTAAGAACGGTGGAACATTGACAAAGCTTGATGGCTCGCAAAAAGCAAGAGAGCGGATCTGTGCAGTGATTGTGTCTTACAACGGTCCCCCTTCGCTGAGGGAGCACGTCGCCGCGCTCAGGCTCCAAGTCGATGCTCTCGTCATTGTTGATAACGGCTCGCAAAGCGAATGTCTCGCGATGCTGCAACAGATTCGAGCCGACTACGACTGTAAAATTATCTACAACAGGTCCAACCTAGGAGTCGCGAGGGCTCTTAATATTGGCTCAGATTTCGCCATTCAAAACGGATTTGACTGGATCGTTACTTTCGATCAGGACAGCGAGGTTTCCGAGACCTTCATAGCTTCTCTGTTCCAGACCTACAACGACAACTCATCGCCCCGCCAAGTAGGCATGCTCTTGCCGACCTGCATTGAACCCGCGCTGCAACTTGATCTCTCGCAAATCCGTTGCACCTTCGTCAACAGCAAAGGCACCATTCTTACCGGGATCACCTCAGGTGCAATGACTAAAGCCGAAGTATTTCAGGACTGTGGAAGATTCCGCGAAGATCTGTTCATCGATTGCATAGACACTGAATTCTGCCTGCGAATCAATCGCAGCGGCTGGAGAATTCTTCAATCCCGGAACGCGCTTTTATTTCACGCTCTCGGCCATATTAGCTCCCGAACAATTCTAGGAAGAACCATCCGTACCACCAATCACAGTGCGGGCCGCAGGTATTACAGAACCAGAAATCGTCTTCTTCTATGGCGGCTGTATTTTCGATCTTTCCCCAACTGGGTAGCAGATGACATGCTCGCCTTCGCCCGTGAAACGATAAACCTCTTGCTCATGGAAACGCAGAAGGCCGCAAAAATTGTTGCCATCTTGCGCGGCATGCGCGACGCTCTCCTGGGCCACTTCGGGTATCGAATAAAATTGTAAGATGGTTGAAAGTCGTCTATGAGCAAAATCCAGATTCTCCTCGCTACGTACAATGGCTCTCGCCACTTGGAGGCTTTTCTGGAGTCGCTCCTATCTCAGGGGTTTCGTGACTGGTCCCTGCTAGTTCGCGACGACGGCTCGACCGATTCCACTCCAGCCTTGCTTGAATCTTGGCGTTCTAGCCTCCGTGACCGAATGCAAATTCTCCCTGACTCAAACCAGTGCAATCTTGGAGTGGTCGGCAACTTCTCCCGGCTCCTCACGACCAGCACAGCCCCCTACGTCATGTTCGCTGATCAGGATGACATCTGGCACCCCGACAAAATCAGCCTGACCTTGAACGCAATGAGCATACGAGAGGCCGAGGTCGGAACCAACATACCCATACTTGCCCATACCGATCTCACCTTGGTAGATGAACAGCTTCAAGTAGTAGCACCCTCCTATTGGCGTCACCAGGGAATTTTCCCTGAAAAGGGCCACTCCCTCGGCCACATGATGGTCGAGAATATAGCGTCAGGATGTACGAGCATGATGAACCGCTGTTTAGCTGATTTGGCTGGGGAAATCCCGCGGGAGGCAGGCTTTCAGGACTGGTGGATTTCTCTGGTCGCGGCTGCGTTCGGGGAGATCGTATCCGTACCAGTTCAAACCATCTCATGGCGTCGGCACGCCGCTAACAGCAGCGACATCACCAAGCTCTCTGAGGTATTCCGTCAAACTCTGATTGCGGCTCCCACAATGCGCCGACACCTCGCCAGCCTTCTTCAGGCGAGCCGCCCGCGAGTCCGGGTTTTTCTTTCCCGCTACCGCGACCACCTAACCCCAAGCCAGATTGCCTCGCTCGAAGCTTTCCTCCGTCTGCCTGAGTTGGGATTTTTCCAACGTCGCTTGGCGGTCTTGCAGCACCATCTTTTTTTCACATCATGGTCGCGGACAGCGGGATTATTTCTGTTTTTGTAAAACTCTAGTCTTACCCATATCGGCGACCCGGTCACTACCCTTTCATCGTGCCCGTTCGAACTGGTGCTACACTTTCGTCATCCTCTGGAGCGCGAGTCACTAAATATGAAATTGCTGAGCAACTGTCCATTTTGCGAAAGTACTAACCACCAGTTCTGCTATCCTCAATCTGATTACTTTTACGCTGTCCCCGGCGCTTTCGACGTAGTCAAATGTTGCGATTGTGGGCTTTTCTTCATAAATCCCCAGCCTGAATCCAAGGATCTTGCTCCTCACTATCCGGTCAATTACTACTCCTATAATCCAGAAGAAGACCACCTTGCCGCGCGAGAGGAGAAGCTCTACAGTGTGTTTTACGGAACGGAAAGTAAGTGGCTAAAAAGACTTCTCTATCTCCCTATTCGCTTCCACGTGCGGACGGTATCTGGCGGCCCCGGAACGCGTCTTCTGGACATTGGCTGCGGTGCAGGGAACTTCCTGGCCACGATCAAGAAAACACTTCAGTTTGATGTCTATGGTGTCGAACCATGGAGCGAAGACTCTAGCTTTGCGGCTCGGCATGGACTCACAGTTTTCCATGGCAGACTTGAACAAGCGAGCTATCCTGACGAATTCTTCGACATCGTCACCATGAATCAAGTCTTGGAACACGTTTCCGCTCCCAAGGCAATCCTCCGGGAAATTCGCCGTGTATTACGACCACAGGGGACACTCGTCCTCGGAGTACCTAACGGAGATGCCCTGCTGCGCCGAGTTTGCGGAAAACGATGGGCCGCCCTCGATGTGCCGCGCCATCTTTTTATTCCCACAGTCGAAAACCTGCGCTTGCTCTGTGAAGAAAATGGATTCACTTTTGAGCATGTACGCTATGACGGAGGGCCAGACATTATCCTGAGAACGCTGTTACTCATGATGGGTGTGAAGCATCAGGAGACCGTCCCTCTATCCCGCCTCTCAAGGGTCGCTTGCCTACCCTTAGTGTATCTCCTGAACTCGCTGCATCTAGCAGACACCTTCGAAATGACACTTCGGCGATCAGTCTGAATCGTTAGAGCACTTATTTCTCAACCGTCATTTACTTTCCACGCTGCAGAAGAATACAGCCTGATCCCCTTCTCCCTTGCGATTCAAATCGTCCGCCCGACGCTGCATGCGCTTTCTGTCACTTCGAGAGTAACGATTCCAAAAAGTCGCCTCCGCCGTCACAAAACTCTCATTACGGCGGTACGCCTCGCTGACCCAGAACTGTGCATCGATTGAGTCATACAATACTTTCGTCACCCTTAGACCAACCCGTTCGGCAAGAATGCGAAATCCGCGCTCGGTCGGCACAAACAGGTGACGCGGCGAATCCAATTGGAACCAGCATGGGCCAAATTCCGAATACGCCCAGGACACAACCGGAATTCGCACCACGATCCGCCCCCCAGGCGATAGCAGCGACTTGGCTTTGCTTAGCTCAGCCACCGGATCGGGCACATGTTCCAGAGAATGATTAAAGACAATTTGGTCCCACTCTTCGGTCATCTCGGACAGGAAGCTTTTCTTGACGGCAATCCCATGTTTGTCTTTGATATCCGCAACCACAAACGGATCAAGTCCCATCGCATGTCGAAAACCGACAGCGCGTAGTTGTGCAGCCATGCCATGAGCGCCGCTGCCAACATCCAGTATCCGAGCGCGACGTGAGAAACCGATATCTTTGACCGCGGACGGCAGAGGAAAATGAGTTCGAGAAATACGCACAAAGGGCAACATCAAACTAAGCGCAAGAGCTATCGGTTGCAGTCGGTCACGCCACGAAAGCGTGCTTCGAAGGCTGTAGTAATCAGGTGGATAGTAACGGCTCAGGTCGGCTGGGACCGTCGCAATGCGAATACTCCCGCAGTTCGCACATTCGAGGTATTCAAACTCTTCGCCGACTCCAAAATGACGTTCCGCAACCTTGGAAGATCGCGCCTCGGATTCCCCACAAAAACAGTCGCGCAAGTTAGCCTCTAACATGCTACGAGCATACTTCAAGGCACCCGAGATGCGAAGCTAAGCGCTCAGGGAAGATTGCGGACCGCTGCCCCCAAATCCTCCAGCACGTTTTTCTCTCTCTTCGACGAATCGTCAGCCCAGCGATAGATTCGCCAGACACTCGCTGGGAAGATGATAAGCAACGCCGTAATACTCGTGCCCCACAGTATTCCCGCAACTCCGAAAACCGGAGCCAGTGCGAACTTCAGCGCTAGGGCAACCGAGGTAGCCGCCGCGAACACGATGGTTTGAAACCGGACCAACGACAAGCCATACAGCAACATGCATGGCACTCGTATCAGCGACTCCATCAATACCCACGCCGCGATAGCCCACGGCAACGTCTTGCCGATTCCGATATCGGTGTGTAGCCACAGGCGCAGCAAAGGCTCGCCGTAGAGCAGCAGGATGGTCGATCCGATCGCGGTCGCCCCCGCCAGCAGCGCCGTGGCGCGTATCAGGCTGCGCCGAATCCAACGCCGGTCAGAGCTATTCGCAGCATCGGCAAATGCCGGCCAGAGCGGCTGCGAGATCACAGCGAGCACGCCAACTGCCGTAATGCAAACCCTCAAGGCAATCGTCATCCGAGCCGACGCCTCCGGGCCAAGCAATTGAAGAGCGATGACGTTATCGAGCAGGAATGAGAGCCCCGCCGCAATGCTCAGAGCAAAGAACATGATTCCGCTCCCGGCCACTTTCCGTATCGCTTCCCTCGATTCAGGTAGCCCTCGGGGACGGAGTTCCGGGTGCCGCAACAAAAGATGAATCAGGCTCCCCAGATTCGCCAGCACCAGACCTGCATAGACCAACGCCACAAAGACCCGAACATCATCCGTAAACGCCGCAGCGCAAACCAGACTCGACGTCGTCACCACTGTCTGTACCAGTTCCCAGAAGCCGGATACATATCCCTTCTGCAGAGCCATCCAAACATTGTTTGCTGAGTTCAATGGTACGTTAAGAGCCAGGCCGACAAACGCAATCACATACGGAGCCGCGCCGCCATGCAATACTCCACCGATCCATGCAACAGAAGCTAATAGAAGCAAGAAGCCCGACAGACAGCTTCCAATTGTCAGAGCCCCCGTGATGTGATTTCGGGCTTCGCTCTCCTGATCGCGCGCCAGCGAACCAGCGACCAAGGTCACCAGCGCAGAACCGGTCCCAATATCCACCAGCGCGCTCATCCAAGCCAGCGATGCTGCAGCTCCCCATACCCCGAACTGCACCAACCCAAGAGCACGCAACACAATCGGCATCAGCATCAGGGTGCACGCGACCTGCACCAGGCGTTGGAAGACTCCGAAGCTGGCAGACGCGATGATCCTCCGATCGCGTCTATGAGCTGGCATGTCCATGACCACTTCGCAGGTTAGCACTGGAACAGATGTTCGCCGCGTCTTGAGGACAGTCCGGCCCCCGAGTTGCCACTGCACAGATGCACCCTTCCGAATTCTTGCCTGACCATCTGACCTTCAGCCCCGCTCGGGCCAGCAATGACGTCAGCGCTTGCTCAGTAAAGAAGTTGACATGCTCTCGCATCGGAACAAACCCAAGCGGCGGCACAAATCCCAACTTCACCCGAAAAGCCGTGCTCATGAAATCAGCCGCATGCAGTGCCGTTGAGTTTTTCACCAACAAAGAAAGCCACGCCCTCTGTATGGCACTTGGCCCGCTGAAGTCCTTCCACATCTGCTGAGGAACTTCTGCATACAGCCACCAGCCCGGCGACATCAATTGCGCAATGTCACTCACCTGATAAAACGGATCGCTGAGGTGCTCCAGAACCTGGCAGCTCAAGATGAGATCCCACGGTCCTTGAATTTCTTCACGAGTACCAAACGACTCCACACCGGCTTCCGCTTCTTCCTTGGAGAGGTCAAATACCGCCCTCTTCTCCGCATCCAGACCCAGCAGCATGTGCCCGGTCCCGCCTCCAAAATCAAGAGCGGACGAAAAGGAGCGCGGTGCACCGGCTTTCTCCAGCGCCTGCGCGACTGCCACGTGACGCCCACTCGAATTCAGCCAATTCTCCGTGTCATCGTGCGCCTTGCGCGTGTAGAAGATTTCAAACTGATGCCGGATTTTGAAGTATTCTTCACTCCGGTAGCCCTCGTAGTACCGCTGTGCTTCCGCATAGGAGAGCCCACGATCGTAGAAGCGAAAGCCGCACCGGGAACAAAACATCAAGTCGATCAGTTCTGGCTGACCATCAAAAGCCTTCATCGCCAGGAACGCAGAACTGACAGTGGGAACCTTCCCTAGCGAGGCCGAGCCGCAGCACAGACACCCTTGCGAGCTTCTCTTAAGAGTATTTACACCTGTCAATGCCTGCATCCCTTGATGATAACTGAAAGCGTTTGGACGTCAGCAAACATCCGGAGGCAGAACATGCCAAAAGTACCAGCTTGACTCTAGATGACAAATGGCTCGTCAGCTATCTCAGACAATTAACTCTTCAGTAACAGACCGCCCAAACACTCATTACCTTCCGGTAAATCCTTCCGAAGCCCACACTATGATTATCAAACCAGTAAAACCAGCCCCGAAAACGATTATCCATTGAGTAAATGGTCCACCGCCCCGCAACCAAACCGACAATTCCCCTCAAAACACAAAAATGCGGAGCCGAAGCCCCGCAAACCCGCTAAACACGCGCCTTCAAACCCTCGTCCCGCTCTTTGCCTCATCCAGTTGCACTTTGGCGCTCTGCCGCTTCTTCCCGTGGTAATACACAATATTCACCGAATCGCCCGAGCGATGATTGTTCATAATATGCGCAAGGTCCTGAACATCCTTGACCTCCTGCCCATCGATCTCCACAATCAAATCGCCGCCAATCATAATCTCGTAATTGCCGTAATACACGCGCTGATTGCCGCCCTGAATGCCCGCCCGCGCAGCCGCCGATCCCGGCACAACCTGCATCACCAGAACCCCATTATCCGTAGGCAAATCCAATTGTTCCGCCAGCTCGCGATTGATCGGCATCGGCAGCGGACGAATCCCCAGCGTAGGCCGCCGCACCCGTCCATACTGCACCAGATCATTCAGTACGGCCTTTGCAGCGTTGATCGGAATCGCAAAACCCACGCCAGAATTGCCGCCGGTCGCCGACGCAATCATGGTATTAATCCCCACGACTTCACCATGCGAATTCAGCAGCGGCCCGCCTGAATTTCCAGGATTAATCGCCGCATCCGTCTGAATCGCTTCGTCGATATAGGTGCCATCCGGCTCCTGCACCTGTCGTATTGAACTAACAATTCCGCGGGTCATTGTGCCGTTGAAAATCCCAAACGGGTTGCCAATCGCAAGCACCTTTTGCCCAACCTGAAGACCAGAGCTGCTGCCCAGTACCGCCGGCTGCAGGTTTGGCGCTTTGATCTGTATCACCGCGAGATCGTGCGATTTGTCGGCTCCAATCACGGTGGCCGGATAGTGTTTCTTGTTTTCCAGAATGACTTCCAACTTCCGCGCGCCATCGACAACGTGGTAGTTGGTAAGGATGTGCCCTTCCTTATCGATGATGAATCCGGAGCCTGCGCCCTGCTGCGCTTGCGGGCCAAAGAAAAAATCGTAGGAAACAGAGGTCGAGGTGATGTTCACCACGGACGGAACAACGTGCTTGTAAACGTCCACGTTGTTCTGCTCCTCCCCATCCAGAGCAGGGGCGGCCTGGGCCTCGGTAATGTGCACTGGCTCCCGCGTAATCCAGGAAGCCGCAGGGCCAAAACGATGACTTGTGTAGAGGAAGAATGCTGCTGCAATCAGCACTCCCAGGGCAAATGGTCTTAGAGCTTTCATAGTTCGTGCCTGTATCACTGGCATAGATTGATTATAGACGCGCAAACAGAGGGAAAGTTGCGCCTGCAATACGAACGACAGCTATGTTCCCGCTTTGAACACCAGCGCCAGAATCAACTCTGGACGGCGGTTTCCTGCTGAGGCTGCTTCACTCCACGCCGAAGCTTCGCGGCCTTAACCGTGTTGCTCATCAGCATGGCAATGGTCAACTTGCCTACACCGCCGGGCACGGGAGTGCAGGCTCCGGCCATTCGCGTAACTCTCGGATCGCAATCGCCGATAATCGTGCTTCCCTTTTCCGCAAACTGCTTTTCGCGCTTCTCGTCACCTTTGAAGAAACGCTCAAACAGCACCGGATCGGTGATGTGATTGATTCCCACGTCGAGAATGGTCGCACCGGGCTTAACGAACTCTGTCGTAATGAATCCAGGGCGGCCAATTGCTGCAACCAGAATATCTCCACGCCTGCAGACAGCGGGCAAGTCGCGAGTGCGCGAGTGGCAGATCGTCACCGTGGCATTCGCATTGGTCAGGAGCATGGCCAGGGGCTTGCCCACAATGTCACTGCGCCCCACGATCACTGCGTCCTGTCCTTCGATAGCGATATTGGCCCGACGCAGGATTTCCATGCATCCCAAGGGGGTGCAGGGCACAAGGCTGGGGCGCTGAGTGCTGAGGTTTCCGACGTTTACGGGATGGAACCCATCTACATCCTTCTCCGGGGAGACGGCGAGGAGAACGCGTTTAGAGTCAACATGAGCGGGCAAAGGGAGCTGAACCAGGATGCCATCAATCTCATCGCGAGCATTGAGTTGCTCGACGAGGGCAATGAGTTCCTCGGTAGTCGAAGTCTCGGGCGGGGTAATCAGTTCGCTGAAGATTCCCAGTTGCTCACAGGTGCGGACTTTGCTGCGAACGTAGGTTTGCGAGGCTGGATTTTCTCCGACCAGAACCGCAGCCAGACCGGGACGAAGTCCGGTGGCAGCAAGCTGCTGCACCTCCTCGGCGATTTCTGCCTTGATTTGGGATGCATAAAGATTTCCGTCGAGCATGATTGCGGGCATAAAGGTGTCCCCCGACACAAAAAGGGATGAATTGATCCTAGTGTAACGGGAATAGCGTGAGGAAGCGAGAGGGAGAGTGGATAGAATGACAGACATGATTCCCAGCAAGCTTGTGAATACAGTAGTTTGTCCAATCTGCCACGGTGGATTACGTTTCAACGCGGATTTTACGAAACTGCGCTGCACAAAATGCGACAAACATTATCGGGTGCAGGATGGAATTCCGGTGCTGCTTCCCCAAGAAGCAGAGTAGGACACTCCCAGCTGAACTTCCGGCACTTTCGTCCGATATAGAGGATAGGCCGCGCCATACGACCAGAGCGTGCGGAAAATTGAGCGAAAAATCCTGCCCGGACTCGAATTTCGGTCCTGGTCAGGACAAATTGGGCGGTGACCACGGAATGTCTGCACCGATGCGCGACCTTTCACAATCAAAGGGGTTACTAGATATGTGTGGAGGTGACCCTATGTACGCCGAAAAATTCTCTGCCCTTGAAGTTGCGGAACTTCGTAGTGAACTGCTGCAAAGTGGGCTGGATGCTCGGGACGCAGCGGAACTGATGCAGACATTTCTGGCGGGACGTGGCTACGGGGTCTCTCCGGAAGAAGCGCGTGCCGCGGCGTTTGCCGTGGAGGGCTCTGGCTGCTCGCTGGAAGTAATGCAACGGGAGTTGGACCGGATCGCCTGGATCCAATAATCGTGGGGAAATGCGCTTCACTGAACTGTTTTGAATCGTGCACGTAAAGGGGCGGCCCCAAGAGGCCGCCCCTTTCGTAACTACTTTGCCTTCTTTACTTCTTTCCCTTCTTGGAGCTGCCGAAAGTGGTTTCCACTTTGGCTCCAAGGGACGCGAGCAAGTCCTTTGCGGCTTGGGCATACTTTCCATCCGGAGCAAGCTCGAGGTACTTGTTCAGGGCCTCAGTCGTACCCGGCGCCGGAATCATCTTGCCTTCTTTCAGTGTTGCCTTGCTCAGCAGGTTGACGCCCTTCTGGTAATACGGATCAGGACGGGCGGGCTCGGCGGCGATTGCCTTATCAAAGGCCTGATTTGCCTCGTCGGCCTTTCCCTGATTGGTCAGGACGGCGCCTTCGTTGAAGTAGTACATGCCCGCATTTGCCGGATCAAGCTGGGCGGCCTTGTCGTATTCGGCCATGGCTGGCGCGGTTTTGCCCTGCTTCAAGAGAGCTTGGGCGAGTCCGTTGTGATACATGCCGATGGATTTGGAAGTGGGGGGCGCAAGTTCAAGAGCTTTGTTGTAGGCGGTTTCAGCTTCGGGGAACTTCTTGGCTCCGAGATAGGCATCTGCCAATGAACCGTAGATGACATCGTGTGTCTGATCCTGGGCAACAGCCTGCTCCATGGTAGCCACGGCGTCGTCAAACTTACCCTCTTTCTTCTGCTCCGCAGCCTGCGTCAGAAGAGCATTGAGACCCTTGACCTTCTCATTCTCTTTCTTGGCCTTCTCCATCTCCTTGCGCTGTGCATCGGTTACGCCGGAGTGCTTCGCCTCTTCGGCCCTGATTTTGGCAAGGTCGAAATCGATGACGTTGTCGCCGGTGGTCGCCACGTTCAAATTGTTGAAGTAATAGAGGGGCTTGCCATCGGGTCCGGTGAGGCTGACTTTGTACTTGCCTGATGGCACGCCCATGGTGAAGTAGTCACCGCGGTTATCGGTCTTCACATTGATCTTGCGGCCGGTTTCCGCGTTCAGCAGCTCGATAATTCCACCAACGACCGGCTTACCGTTTTCGTCCTTACAGTTGCCCTTGACGGAGGTGGATACCTGCGCGACGGCGCTGAGGGTGAAAACTGCGGCTAAGAGTAAGAAGAGTGCTATGCGTTTTGTCATTTCCCGCCTCCAGCGGAGAAAACTTGGTTGCCACGCGCACCCCGATGACGTGCCGCTATACGGCAGTCGCCAAATAAGGAATGGGATCGGATGTACCCGCGGCTTCAAAGGCGCGCAGACGCAGTGCGCAGCTCTCACAGATACCGCAAGCACGATCTTCCCGGCTGTAGCACGACCATGTTAGCTCGAAGGGTGCATTTAGTTCCAGACCCAGTTTGACGATCTCCACCTTCTTCAGAGCAATCAAGGGAGTTTGGATCTGTATGGTTCCCTCTTTGGTACCCGCCTGTATGAGGCGATTGAACGCTTCGTAATACTCTGGACGGCAGTCCGGATACCCGGAGCTGTCCTGGGCAACGGCTCCGATGTAGATGTCTCCGGCGCCTACGACCTCGGCCCAACTGACCGCCACGGAGAGGAAATGCGCGTTGCGGAACGGGACGTACGTAATTGGCACATGGGAGCCGATCTCCGGCCCCGCCGTGGGCACGGCAAGCGAGGAGTCGGTGAGTGCCGAGCCGCCAATCTGGCTGAGGGCCTGGTTGCGCACCATCAGCCGCCGAGTGATACCGAGGCGGTCGCAGATCTCGGTGAAGGCGCGCTGCTCGCGGGTTTCCGTGCGCTGGCCATAGGACACGTGCAGGGCGGCGACATGGGCAGCGCCTTTTTCGCGAACGGCAAGCTTCGCGCAGACGGTGGAGTCCATACCTCCGGACAGAGTGACAACGGTTTTGATCAGATCGCTCATTTTCAATTCCTAAGCAGGGGGCTATACACCCTTCAGTTGTGGCTCCCAGATGTATTTATGAATCTGCAGTCCGAGCCGGGCTTTGATGTTGTCGGCCAGCATCCACTCGGCAAGATCGCGGGGATCGAGCAGGCAGTTCTCGGTACCGCGCGTCCCAGTGGCTCCCTTGCGAAAGGCGGGCGAGAAAATAATGCTGGCGGGAATGGAGTCCAAACCGTGTTCGCGAATGAATTCGCGGGCGTACTCGTAGTCCTCACGCGAGGCTAGGACAAACTTCAGTTCATCGCGATCGGTGAGCGTGGCAAGATTTTCGGGGCGGAAGCGCAGGTGCTCGCCGCTGCCGGGACACTTCACATCCACAATCTTGTGAACCGCGCGAGGAACCAGTTCAAGCGGACGCTCGCCACTGGTTTCGATCAGCAACTCATAACCAAAGGCAAGGAGCCGGTGCAGAAATGGAATCAGTTCGCGCTCCTGCAACATGGGCTCGCCGCCGGTGATTTCTACCAGTCCGCCCGCGGGCGATAGCCGCTGAACTTCGGCAACGATCTCGTCGTCGGACATTTTGCGGCCGCCGGTGAAGGTGTACTCGGAGTCGCACCAGGCACAGCGCAGATTGCATCCGGCAAGGCGCACGAAAATGCACGGGAGTCCCGCAAAAGAGCTTTCGCCCTGCAGCGATTTGTAAATTTCAATGATGTGCATGATCGCCTCCTTCGCTGGCGCTAGCGGCGGGCACACGGCAACATGTGCCGCTTCGTCCGCCGCCGGGGCTACTCGTAGTAGGTGGCAATGGAGGTATCAGTCTCCCAGATCGTGACCTGCTTCACACTGACACGTCCCGAGGTCGTCATCTTCAGCCCTGTGTTGCACTCGTCATAAAAATACTTCGCAATGTTTTCCGCCGTTGGATTCAGAACGGTGAAAGGCTCGATGTCGTTCATCATCTTGTGATCGAGATAATCGACGACAGGCTTCATCACCAACTTCAATTCCTTGAAGTCGAGCAGCAGTCCGGCGTTGTCGAGTTCCGCTCCCTGTAGGGTTACGCGAACGCGATAGTTGTGGCCGTGCGGATTCTCGCACTTCCCCTTGTAGTTGCGCAGGTAGTGGCCGGACGAAAAAGTATCTTGCACAGTAACTTCGAACATGAATCTCCAGACAGGATGCGGGGCATCCGTTGCCCTTGACGTTGCGCCGGGGCGCCCTCACAAAGAGAGGGACACGGTGCAGGTCTCAAGGGGGTGCAACGTTCTCAATTATAGTCGAGCGAAAGGCTTTGCGGGCGAAGGCCTCTGGTCTTAGCAGCTTACGTCTAGAGCCGCTTGCGCAAAAACAGCGTAGCCTGCGGATTATCGTTGTAGCGCGGGCAGCGCTCGTATCCGGTGCTCAGGTAGAAATGGATCGCCGCGTGGAGGTCATCCTTGGTGTCGAGATAGTCCGGATTTCTCACCAGAGTAGGTTCGAAGAAGTTGATTTGAGTAGCAAAAGGCCGTTGTTTCGGGCATAACTACGTTATCGAGACGAAGTTAATACCACGCAACGAACGGCCCTTCTTATGACAGAGTGTACTCA